>Ga0115013_10000103_pt1 | contig 55295 bp, 45 predicted proteins | sample SouAtlMetagenome_2_FD_88686 | JGI IMG/M metagenome (GOLD analysis project Ga0115013, IMG submission 88686) | Marine eukaryotic phytoplankton communities from Atlantic Ocean - South Atlantic ANT15 Metagenome | ecosystem: Environmental > Aquatic > Marine > Oceanic | place: South Atlantic Ocean...
ATGGCACTGCTCGGAGACCGCCCCAACAAAGAAGCCCGATGGGGTGTGGCCTTGGCCACAGCCGCCATCGGGCTGATGATGATCTTCGGTTGATCGGGGCGCCTCGCTTATTCTCCTTCGGCTGGCGCTTGAAGCGCTGCATCGCGACGGGCGCGCTGCATGGGGTTCTCCCCATCTGAGCGGTAGCGGCTGTAGCCACTGCCTTGGAAGACTTCGAAGCGCGTGGGCTCCGGCCGTGGGGGCCACACGTTGTTGCCCATGTCCACGTCTGCGGTTTCCAAGTAGGGATCCAAAGTGATGCGCGCGGCGGGACGGTCGGTCACAAAGACCTTGGTCACGGTCGGCTCGCTCATCTTCCAAATCTCTGCCGGAATGCGACGCACCTCGCGTTCGCCATCCTCGTATTCAAATTCGAGAATCAGCGGCATGACCAGTCCCCCGATGTTGCGGAAGGTGATTTCATAGTATTGCTTCCCACTGGCCAAGAGGGCCTTCTCGGCGTCACCCAGTTTGGCCATCGCCTCGGCAGCCTCTTGACGGTCCAACTCAAGCACCTCGTACTTGCCTGTGGTGGTATAGAAATCGTTCAGTGTCGGGTCGGCCTCCAAATACGATTGCGGAATGCCGCCATCCGCGTTTTGCATCTGCGTGACGTCTGCCGCCTTGCGCTCGTCTGCCGCCTTGCGTAGGGAAGCTTCCACATCGGGATCGCCCGATTCCATTTGCAACCACTTGATGTCCTCCATGGCGATGTCGCAGTGGTCCGTGGTGTAGAACCAACCACGCCAGAACCAGTCCAAATCCACCCCTGACGCATCCTCCATGGTCCGGAAGAAGTCTGCAGGTGAAGGGTGCTTGAACGCCCAACGGCGGCTGTACTCTTTGAACGCATGGTCAAACAGCTCGCGCCCCATGACCGTCTCGCGCAGAATGTTGAGCGCAGTGGCAGGTTTGCCGTATGCGTTGTTGCCAAACTGGTAGATCGACTCCGAGTTCGTCATGATGGGGCTGATTCGCGTCTTGTCCCCGCCCATGTAGTCGCGGATGTTACGGGCGCTGCCACGGCGCGAGGGGTAGTCACGGTCGAATTCTTTTTCCGTCAAGAACTGAACAAACGTGTTGAGCCCCTCGTCCATCCACGTCCACTGACGTTCGTCGGAGTTGATGATCATGGGGAAGAAGTTGTGACCCACTTCGTGGATGATCACGCCAATCATGCCATACTTCGTGCGCTCACTGTACGTGCCGTCTTCCTCACAACGTCCGTAGTTGAAGCAAATCATGGGGTACTCCATGCCGATGCTCTTGGCGTTGATTGAAATGGCCACCGGGTAAGGATAGTCGATGGTGTGCTTGCTGTAAGTCTTGAGGGTTTGGGCCACAGCCTTGGTGCTGTACTGCTCCCACAACGGGTTGCCCTCCTTGGGGTAGTAGCTCATGGCCAAGGGTGTCTTGTTGCCCACCTTCACGGCCATCGCATCCCAAATGAACTTGCGGCTCGACGCCCAACCAAAGTCGCGGACGTTCTTGGCGTCAAAAATCCAGGTCTTCTCCCCTGCATCTTTGGTGGCTTCGTTCTCACGGGCCTCTTCCTCCGTCACAATGACAACGGGTTGGTCAAAGGCCTTCTTCGCCTGCGCAAACCGGCGGCGCTGGGCCGCGGTCAGCACAGACTTGGGATTGGCCAAGGTTCCCGTAGACGCCACGATGTGGTCTGAGGGCACAGTCAATTCGACGTGGTAGTCGCCGAAGTTTAAGGTGAATTCCCCATTGCCGAGGAACTGCTTGTTCTGCCACCCCTCGTTGTCGCTGTACACGACCATGCGTGGGTAGAACTGGGCAATGGTATAGAGGTAATTGTCCTCGTCTTCGAAGTACTCGTAGCCACTGCGACCTCCGATTTCCATGCGGTCATTGATGTTGTACCACCAATCGATGCTGAACTTGAATTGGTTGCCCGGCTTCAAGGGGCGCGGCAAATCAATCCGCATCATCGTTTTGTTGGTGGTGTAGTCGAGTGCTTTGCCCGCGGCATCCGCCACCTTTTGGATTTTGAACCCTCCGTCGAAGGTGGGCTCCAACCGCTCCAAATCGCTGAAGTACGTCTCGCCGTCCAGAGAGGACTCACGGATTTTGTAGCTGTCGCTGTCCAAAGCACGGACGTTTTGGTCCAGCTGAATCCAGACGTACCGCAATTCGTCAGGGCTGTTGTTCGTGTAAGTGATGGTCTCGGAGCCGTCGATGCGTTGCGTCTCGTCGTCCAAACGGATTTTCATGTTGTAGTCCGCCTTTTGTTGCCAATAATCGTGACCAGGGGCACCCGATGCAGTGCGGTACACGTTGGGCGTGGGCAATTCCTGTCCCAGCTGACGGAACACGTTGGTGTTGACGCGTTGCGGGGTCTCTTGTTGCGCCCAAGCGCTGACGCCCATCAAGCAGCCCAAAGCCGCTGCAATCCAAATTCTCATGTTGTGTGTTCAATGTGCAACCGCGGCATGGCCTGGCTGCGTTTGTTCAGGAACCGGAAGGTAAGGCGGCGCCTTCAATTGCGCATACCCCAGGTCGTCATCCCTCCTTTTCTGAGGCCTTGGCGCGATTCCAGTACACGTCCATCTCTGTCAGGGTCATGTTGGTCAAGTCCTTGCCATCGGCCCGAACGGCGTCCTCGAGGTGTTGAAAGCGCCCGATGAACCGGCGCGTGGTGCGCTTCAGCGCTTCGTCCGGATTGACGTCCACGAATCGGGCGTAGTTAATGAGCGCAAACAAGACATCTCCAAATTCATCGGCGACACGCTCCTGATCTTGCTTCGGCGCATCCAATTCTTCGCGCAACTCCCCCAACTCCTCTTGCACCTTGTCCCAAACCTGTCCTGCATTGTCCCAATCAAACCCCACGCCGCGCACCTTGTCTTGCACGCGGTGCGCCTTGATCAAACTGGGCAGCGACTTCGGGACACCTTCAAGCACCGACTTCTTCCCCTCCTTGAGTTTGAGTTTTTCCCAATTGGCCTTGACGGTTTCCTCGTCGTTGGCATCCACATCCCCGTAGATGTGGGGATGGCGTTCCACCAACTTGTCACAAATGCCGTGCAAGGCATCCGCGATGTCGTAGCCCCCTTCTTCCTTCGACAGTTCCGATCCGAGTTTGGCATAGAAGACCATGTGCAACATCAAATCGCCCGTCTCTTTCCGAATCTCGTCTACGTCCTTGTCCAGAATCGCGTCGGCCAACTCGTACGTCTCCTCGATGGTGAGGTGGCGCAGCGATTCAAAGGTTTGTTTTCGATCCCATGGACACTTCTCCCGAAGGTCATCCATGATGTCCAACAACCGACCAAACGCCTCGAGATGTTGTGCCCGTGTATTCATGCGGCAAAGGTAGTCGTCCTCGTGTGCCTCAGATGAGACAGAAAGGGCCCTCATCGAACCACTTTCATGCCGACTTGTTTGCATGTTTGCATTCGAAACCTTCGAGACATGAAATTGCCCGACCTCATCGACCAAATCAAAAGCCAACCCCGCCTCTTCATTCGCTTCCATGCGTCGTGGTGCGGGGTGTGCAAGTTGTTGGCCCCCCACGTCAATTCCTTGAAATCCGACGAAGCCTTGTCCGCCGTGACCTTCATTGATGTGGATGTGGAGGAGCACTTGGATGTCAAGCAAGCCTTCAAGATCAATGACCTCCCCTACTTCGCGGGTTTCAAAGACGGCAAGCTCATCGAGGAGTTCGCCACTGCGAAAAAAGACAAGGTTTCTGAACTCGCCCAAGCTTGCGCCTCATGAACGCCGCTGAAATTCGAAAGCTCATTGCAGAGCACGACATGGCCGCGCTCGACAAGCTTGAGCAAGAGGTCTATGCGTCCATGGACGACGATGCGAACGACGTGGCTGAATTGGGAGACCGCTTGACCAACATTTTGGGCGCGAAACGCGTATTGGAGGAGGCTGAAAAGCAAGGCGTCGAACCCAAAGTCGCCCTTCGAACGTTCTTCAAGGACGTGCGCAACATCATCGGCTAAATCTTCGCGAGGGCTCAGTCCTCGCAGGCACTGCCGTACACGGACAAGAAGTCGAGGAGGTCGAGGGTGCTGACCACCCCGTCGCCGTTCAGATCGCCGTAGCACGTTTCAGCGACTTCAATCTCACAGCTTCCGTCGTCAATCAAGGCGGCAGGATCGTAATTGGGTGAGCTTGGGAAGGTGCAGCCCTGGCATTCCTGGTACGTGCACGATCCGTCGTCCTGTGTCGCAGCAGGGTCGTAGTTGCACGCCAAAACGAAGGTGCATCCCCCGCATGTTTCTCGTTCACAGGTTCCGTCGTCAAGCACCGCAGATGCGTCGTAATTGCAGGCCCACTCGTAAATGCATCCCGCGCAAGAAGTGAATTCACAAGAGCCATCGTCGGCAGTCGCTGCAGCGTCGTAATTGCACGCCAACGCATAAGTGCAGCCTTCTCCTTCAACCACATTCACAGTCTCAATCAACCCTTGTTGGGCGAGGTAGGACCAAGAGGCAAACCACGGCGTTTCCGCGGGCTCAAGCGCCCCGTGAAATGTCGCAGGCTCGAGGCGCTCATCAGAAGGCAAGTAATAGTCGTTCACGGTGCCGTCGGATTGGACACGTGGGTCCAAACCATCGACAATCGCCCCATTTTCGAGGGAAAACGAACCGTCGACAAGCACCGATTCAATCACATTGGTGCTGTCGGTCAGCCAGCCCTCAAGGGCGTTTTGGGCGCCGTAATTGCCCATGTAGCGGCCGCGGAGGATGTCCTCTCCCTGGCTTTCACTGCCCCAAACGCGCCAATTTCTCAAGGTCAAAAATCCATACTGGTTGGGCAACATGGCGTTGAACCCGTCACACGTCAAGTAGTGCTGGATTTCAATGCCGGCATCCGACACACCATGCACCACCGAATTTAACCAATCGCCGCCGGGCAAGCTGTGGTAGCTCGCGGCTTGATTGGCCCCGTTGGTGATCAAGGTGAGATTCGCCATCGCAGGCAAACAGAAGGGCTCGCTGGCGGGATCCATGTTGTTGTCCTGCACATCGTCTCCTTCTGCGTCGTAAACGTACGATGGGCCTGGCGGGTTCGTCGCATGCGCGAGCAACGTGTCTTGGATTCCAAGGAGATACTGGGCAGATCCTTGCCAGCCCTGGTCGCTTTCAAAAGCATCTTCCGCGTGGAACGCCGACACGATGTGGCGCACTTCGACCATGCCGCCCAAAATGTGCAAGCCGTCGTCGGCGGAAGACACCAATTCGATGTGTTCGACCACTGTTCCTGAACCACAAGCGCCAAGTTGCAGCAAGTCCGTCTCATTCCCATTGCCAAATTGGGTCCATCCCAAATTGGTGCTGCCGTGACGGATGGACAGGTACCGCAAGATGCCTGAAGACCCCGTCGAATCCGCATTGCTGCCGTAGACCTCGCGATCCTGACCAGTCAAATCCACAATGCCTTCGATTCGGTCCTCGCCCGTCCCCACACCCGTGGTGAAGAAAGGCGCGCCAAAGAAAGACAAATCAAGGTGCAAGGTGTTGGTTTGGGCGGCGCCACACAATGCCAACCCACCCCATTGTCCCGAAACATCGACGCCAACAGAACCATCCACGGGATCGCCTAAAAATGAAAACTGAATGGGGCAATCTGCGTTGCCCTGGGCATCCAAGAAGCCCGAACGCGCCACCACGAGTGCACCTGGGTACGAGTCGTAGGACACGTCGCGAACGCTGCCCACCCCAAAATTGACCGAAACTTCCACTTCCGAACGCCCCTCGCCTGCCGCCCCGAGGACCACGGTCCCCGGATCAATGGTCAAGGTGTCACCTGGATTGACAAAGACCTGTTCCGTCAACACGTACAAGTGATCGCACGTCCAATGCTGCGTTCCCACACCTGCGCCATTGTTGTCTGACACGAACACCGTGTCGCGAGAAGACACCGTGGGACAACCACAAGCCTCCCCTGCGGGAAGCCCCTGGGCAAAAACCGACGCAGACCCCAAGAAGGCCCACGCCCAAAATGCACGAAGTGACAGCATGGCAAAAACTTATACACATAAATATAGACATATAATTTTATACATACAAACAGCAATGGCTGATGCCATGAATCACCACGTATCTTTGCCCTATGGGTTGGACGGAAATCATTTTGGCCATTGGCCTTCTTGCCTTCGCATTTGCGGGAATCGCCATCAAAATTTTGGTGAAGCCAGGAGGTGAATTCAGCGGGACATGCGCCAGCAACAGCCCCGTGTTGCGCAGTGAAGACGGTGGCTGTTCAGTATGCGGTGCGCGTCCCCAAGACGCCTGCCAATCCGAGCAACCCTGACTCCTCCTCTTCTCAAGACGCTTACTCAGGACAGACCTCTCCGTACACGGATAGGAAATCGAGCAAGTCCAAGGTGCTGATCACCCCGTCTCCATTCAGGTCGCCTTGACAGAGGTTGCCCACCACTTCAAGGATGCAACTGCCGTCGTCAATCAGGGCCACAGGATCGTAATTGGGTGAATCTTCAAACGTGCAGCCCGAGCATTCTTCGTAAGTGCAGGAACCGTCGTCTTGGGTTGCCGTAGGGTCGTAATTGCACGCCAGAACGAAGGTGCATCCTGCACACGTTTCTCGTTCACAGGTCCCGTCGTCAAGCACCGCAGAGGCGTCGTAATTGCAGGCCCACTCGTAGATGCAACCCGCGCAAGACTGAAACTCGCACGAGCCGTCGTCTTCCGTGGCCGTGGCGCTGAAGTTGCAGGCCAAGGCGTAGGTGCATCCCGGACCCGGCAGTGCCCCGCTGAAGAGTCCTTGCGTGGACAGCGCACTCCACCCTTCAAACCAAGGAAGAACCGCGGGCGCAAACGCCCCGTGGAAGGCGACTTCCTCCAACTCGCCATTCAGGGTTTGGTAGTAGTCAGAGACCGTCCCCTCAGCCAGTGCGCGTGGGTCCAGGCCTTCAGAAACGAATCCGTTGGTCATGGTGAACGTGGGGTCCACCACGATGGAGCCCAGCACGTTGTTGCTGTCGGCCAAAATGGAGGGCATGGCCAAGCCAATTCCGTCATCATACAACCCCCTGTAAGCCCCGGGTGTCACTTCTGAAGCGCTCTCGGCGGTGCCGTCAATGCGCCAGTTTTGGATGCGCAGGATTCCATAGCCTCCGGGCAGGTTCATCGGAATGAACGCGGGAAATCCATCGCAGGAATAGAGGTGACGGAACTCAATCCCGGCCTCGGACACACCCGCAACCACGGAATTGAACCAATCGCCCGCAGGCAAACTTTGCACCCCCACTGCGTGGGCGCCGCCATTCGAAAGCAAAGTCAGGTTGCTCATCCACGGCGAGGTGTACGGCTCGTAGGTGAAGTCCACGTTGTTTTCCTCAAAGTCGTCGCCGTGCATCCGCCACAAAAAGTTGTTGTGCGGAGGATTGGTGGGGTGCGCCAAAGCCGTGTCCTGAAGGCCAAACAACCACTGCCCCGTCCCTTGCCATCCTTGGTCGCTTTCAAACGCGTCTTCCGCGTGAAAAGCACTCAACACGTGGCGCACGTCCGGCGTGCCCCCCAGCACGTGAAGGCCATCATCGGCTGACGCCACAAGCTCCACAAAGTCCAGCGTGGTGCCTTCGCCGCAACCTGCGAGCTGAAGCAAATCCGTTTCGTTGCCGTTCAAAGCATTGTTCCACCCCAAGTTGGTGCTGCCATGGCGCAAGGACACATACTTGAGTGTCCCAGAAGAAACCTGTGGCGCGGTGTTTCCCCCGTAGACGTGCCGATCTTGACCAGAGAGGTCCACCACCCCTTCTGCGCGGTCTTCGCCAGTGCCGACGCCGCCAGTTTGGGATGGTTGGTCCACACCTTCGAGGTACAAAGTGTTGATTGCTCCACCTCCACAGAGGATCAAGCCACCCCACTCCCCCTGCACATCCATTCCCACCGAACCATCCAATGGATCACCCAAAAATGAGAATTGAATCGGGCACGCCTCGGCGCCTTCCGCATTCAAGTACCCGCCACGTGCGACAATCAAGGCACCTGGGAAGACCGCATAGCTTACCGTGGCCGCACCCCCAACGGCATTGTTGGTGGGTACAAAAAACGACTGACGGCCTTCACCCGCCATGCCAAGCACAGCCGTGCCAGGCTCGATGGTCAACGTGTCCGAGGCATTCACAAACACCTGCGCGGTCAAGACATACAGGTGATCGCATGTCCACGTCTCGGTGCCAACACCTGCGCCCGCGTTGTCGGACACCCACACCGTGTCACGCAACGCAACCTCGGGACATCCGCACGCCGCGCCATGGCTAAACAAGCCCTGCGCAGTCGCGTATTGACAGGTCATCACCCCAAGGAGAAAAAGAAACCGCAATGGGCGAACTTGGTGCCGAGAAGTGAACCATTCAGGCTTCATGGGACGTGAGTTGCGTTTGGTTGAAAGTGAAAGCGCTTGCGCCCTTTCCTAAAGCAAAATACGCCAACCCCGGCAATTGTTCTTGAAACTTGGGTTACTTCGCCGAGGGAGCGTCGTATTCGTTCAAGGGTTCCAACCACTCCAAGGCGTTCCGCATTTGTGATGTGGCCCAAAACGAATAGTCCTCCCCTCCGCCGTCCATGATGAACAGCGCCTCCACATCCTTGCCTGCGCGTTGCAGGCTGTCCACCCATGCCGCACCACGATCTGGACCGAGCACCATGCACACCGTGGCGTAGGCATCGGCATAGGCCGCACTCGGAGTGAGAATGGTGGCGCTCAACAAGCCGTGGGTGACGGGCGCGCCCGTGCGGGGATCGAGGGTGTGAGATAGCTTTTGGCCATTCACCACCGTCACCTTGCGATAGTTCCCGCTCGTGCACACCGATTGGTTGTCCAGCGGCAAAACGGCCTGCAACGTGCGCCCTTCGGCCTGTGGACGGTCAATGGCGATGCGCCATGGCTGCCCTTGAAGGTTGGTGCCCGTGCATTTGACCTCTCCACCCAGCTCCACCATCATGTCCATGACGCCATGGTCCATCAAGACTTCCGCCAAGCCGTCCACCGTGAACCCCTGCGCCACGGCATTGAAATCCAATTCGGCGCGAGGATCACCTTTGGAAAGGTGGCCACCCACAGCCAACCCCGACGCATCCAGCACCTCGTTGAAATCGACCACGTCGGTTCGAAAGCGCGCAAAGGCGTGCACGCTGTCCACCATGGCGGGTGTGACAACCTCGCGGTGCTGCATGCGGAAGCCCCAAAGCTTCATAAGTGGCGCCATGGCGACGTCGAACGCACCTTTGGACTCGCGGTGGACGTCGCTCGAGATGTCCCAAAGCAAAGACCAAACCCCGGCCTCGTCCGCCACTTCGAACACCGTGTCCGTCCTCGTGAAGGCGTTGAAACGGGACAAGGCCGATTCCGCCCGCCATGCATTCATCTCGAGGTCGACTTCCTCGAGGGCGGCGTCGATGGCCGCTTGAGGCACCGAATCGGATGCGATGTATTTGATGGTGTACGTGGTGCCTTGGGCAGGTCCGCGGTGGACCCACTCCGTTCCCCGTGCATCTTCGTGAGACTTGGGCGACTCGCCGCATCCGAAGGCGACAAAGGCCCCTGCAACTGCAAGAGCCTTTGTGATTCGGTCGAGACTTGGCTTAACCACCGAAGTCATCAAATGCCACATTTTCAGGAGGAACGCCCCAGTCGTCACACATCTTGAGCACCGCCTGGTTCATCATGGGCGGTCCACAGAAGTAGAATTCGATGTCCTCGGGTGCCTCGTGGTCCTTCAAGTGGTGGTCAATCACCGCGTTGTGCACAAAGCCGAGGAAGCCGTCTCCTTCGTCGTGGATGTCCTTCTTCTCGTTCCAATTGTCGCCTTCGGAAGGTTCCGACAGGACAAGGTGGAATTTGAAATTTTCGAACTCCTGCTCGATGGCACGGAAGTCGTCTACGTAGAACAATTCGCGCTTGGAACGTCCGCCATAGAAGAACGTCACCTTGCGGCCGGTCTTCAACGTGTGGAAGAGATGGAACAAGTGCGAACGCATGGGCGCCATGCCCGCGCCGCCGCCGATGTACACCATTTCCGCTTCCGTCTCCTTGATGAAGAATTCCCCGTAAGGACCGGAGATGGTGACCTTGTCACCTGGTTTTTGGGCGAAGACGAACGAAGAACAAATGCCTGGATTCACCTGCATCCAACCGTTGCGTGCGCGGTCCCAGGGTGGCGTCGCGATGCGAATGTTGAGCATCACGATGTTGCCCTCTGCGGGGTGGTTGGCCATGGAGTAGGCGCGGACGATGGGCTCATCGTTGACCATCTTCAAATCCCACAAGCCAAACTTGTCCCACTCCGACTGAAAGGTGTTGGGGTCGGGGTGGTGCTCTGGGTGAGCGGTGATGTCGATGCCCTTGTACTCCACGGTTGTTGTGGGGACGTCCACTTGGATGTAGCCACCCGCTTCGAAGTCGAGGGCCTCACCCTCGGGCAAGCGTACCACGAACTCTTTGATGAAGGAGGCCACGTTGTAGTTGGACACCACTTCGCACTCCCACTTTTTGATGCCGAAGACTTCTTCAGGCACTTGGATGTCCATGTTCTCTTTCACCTTCACTTGGCAACCGAGACGCCAGTTGTCCGCAACCTCTTTGCGCGAGAAGTGAGGCGCTTCCGTCGGAAGGATCGAACCTCCACCGGTGTTCACCTGGCACTTGCACTGGACGCAGGTGCCCCCACCGCCGCAAGCGGATGGCAAGAACACCCCGCTGTTGCCCAATGTGGTCAGCAGCGTGGAGCCCCCATCGACTTCGAGCGTCTGCTCTCCATTGATGGTGATTTTGAGTTTGCCCGCGGGCGAAAGTTTGGCCTTCACAAACAGAAGCAGGCTCACGAGCATCAAAATGACCGTGAGGAAGAAGGCGATGGTCAGAATCAGCGTGGTCGTCATGTCTGATCAGATTTCAATGCCCATGAAGCTCATGAACGCGATGCCCATGAGTCCAGTGATGATGAATGTGATGCCCAAACCACGGAGTGGTGCAGGCACGTGTGAGTAACGAATCTTTTCGCGAATGGCCGCAATGGCCACGATGGCGAGCCACCATCCCACGCCGCTGCCCAAGCCGAAGACCGTGGCCTCCCCAATGCTCGGGTATTGACGGTCTTGCATGAAGAGCGCGCCACCGAGGATGGAGCAGTTCACCGCGATGAGCGGCAAGAAGATGCCGAGCGCGCCGTACAGCGCAGGCGCAAACTTCTCGACGATCATTTCCACCAGCTGCACCATCGACGCGATGACCGCGATGAACATGATGAAGCTGAGGAAGCTTAAGTCAACGTTGGCGTACTCGGGGTTGAGCCAAGCGAGTGCGCCTTCCTTGAGGACGTAGTTCTCGAGCAGGTAGTTGATCGGCACGGTGATGCCCAATACGAAGATGACCGCAAGTCCGAGGCCATTGGCCGTCTTGACGGTTTTGGACACCGCGAGGTACGAACACATGCCAAGGAAGTAGGCGAAGATCATGTTCTCGATGAAGATGCCCTTCACGAAGATGCTTAGGTATTCCATGTCTTAGTTTTCTTCGATGAGTGCCTGGTTGCGGCTGCGTTGAATCCAAATGATGAGGCCCACCGTGATCAAAGCCATCGGAGGCAAAATCATCAAGTTGTTGTTCTCGTAGAACCCTCCTTCAGAGATGAACCAGCTGGAGGGCAAGAACTTCACTTGGCCCATGCCGGGGAGCGAGATGGCCCCGCTGCCGAAGATTTCACGAACGATGGAGACCACGAGGAGAATCCACGCGTAGCCCATCGCGTTGCCGATGGCGTCGAGGAGAGAAGGTCCGGGCTTGTTGCCCAACGCAAACGCCTCGAGGCGGCCCATGATGATGCAGTTTGTGATGATCAGTCCCACAAACACGGAGAGCTTCTCGCTGATGTCGGGTTGGAAGGCCTTCAAGACCTGGTCCACGATGATCACGAGAGACGCCACGACCACAAGCTGCACGATGATTCGAATGCGGTCTGGGACGAGGTTGCGGAGCAACGAAATGATCACGTTGCCGCCAATCATCACAAAGAGCACGGAAAGGCTCATGATGACAGCCTGCTGGAGCTGCACAGTGATCGCCAGCGCAGAGCAAATGCCCAAGACTTGAACCGTGATCGGATTGCTGTCGTCCAGGGGGTCCTTGAGGAGTTTGCGGTTCTTCTTGCTGAACAAGCTCTCACGCTTGGTCTCGACCGCGGTGTTGGTGTCAGTACTCATCGTTGCGCGCGTTGTTCGTTGTTGAAGTACTTCAAGTAAATGCCCATGGTGCGGTTGAGCATTTCATCCACGCCCTTGGACGTGATGGTGCCTCCTGTGATGCCGTCCACGCTGTGCTCATTGGTCACCGCGCCTCCTTTCAACACAGAGAAGTAGGTTGGCCCCACTTCCTCGAGGGTCTTGCCTTCGAACTTCACGGTGAAGAAATCTTCTTTGATTTCAGCACCGAGACCCGGGGTCTCCGTCTTGTGGTCAAACTTGGCGCCGTAAATGGTTTGCATGTCGCCTTCCATCGCCACGTAGCCCCAAATCGGACCCCACAGTCCAGAACCCACCATGGGAACGACGTAGTAGGTCTCGCCTTCTTTTTGGCATTCGAAGACTGGGAAGTTCAAGTCGTCCGCGTTGCCCCATGCGAGGTCGCCCTTGGCAGGCTTGTGCGAGCGATAGTCCTTCTTGATGTCGATGTTGAATGGGTCGGTCGCGTCCGTCGCGTTCACATCTCCCTGTTTCACCGACACTTGGGTGCCGGAAGCGTTGATGGCCACGCGAGAAGTCACGTATTCTGCAAACAATGCCTTTGCGTTGTCCCGTTGAGAATCGACTTTGATGGCTCCGAGGATGTCCATCATCTTCTTGTCGGCCGCGTTGGCTTGTTGCAGAGGCTTCAGCGACATTGCCGTGACCGCGAGGGCCGCTCCCACCACAACCACCATCACGATGGCAAAGCCAAACGTGTAGCCGGTTCCGTTTTTGTTGATCGCCATAAGGTTTGTCTTGATGGTTGGTGTTTGGGTTACGCTGCGGCGACAGTCAGGCGCTTTGCACGACGCTTGATGTTGCCTTCGATGACGTAGTGGTCAATGAGCGGAGCCATGACATTCATGAAAAGGATGGCCATCATGACACCTTCGGGGTAGGCCGGGTTGAAGACCCGAATCATGATGCTGAACAAGCCCCCGAAGAAACCGTACCAAAGCTTGCCCTTGTTGGTTTGAGCTGCACTGACAGGATCGGTGGCCATGAAGACCATGCCAAACATGAAGCCGCCCATCACCACTTGGTGAATGGGGCTGATGGTCATGTAGGCGTTGGCGCCAATAAGGTTGAACAAGAAGCCCATCACGAGACCGCCCGCGAGGAACGACGTGATGATGCGCCAGCTGCCGATGCCAGTCCAAATGAGCATCGCGGCACCAATCAAGCAGGCCAACGCAGACGTCTCACCCACCGAACCGGGAATCAAGCCCAGGAAGCAGTTGCTGAGCGAGAACATCCCTCCTTCCGCGAACATGGACATGGTTGCTGCACTGGCCTCAGAGGCCGCCGTTCCGACGGTGCCGGCGAGGTGACCCAAGGCCGTCGCGCCGGTGTAGCCGTCGACAAGCATGCCCCCCGCCTTGCTCGTGGCCACGTCGTGGATCCAAATCTCACCACTCAATTGCTTGGGGTATGCGAAGAACAAGAACGCACGCGCCGTAAGGGCCACGTTCAAAATGTTCATGCCCGTGCCACCGAAGACTTCCTTGGCCACCACGACCGCGAAGGCCACGGCCAAAGCCACCATCCACAGGGGCACGTCCACAGGCATAATGAGTGGAATCAACATGCCCGACACGAGGTAGCCCTCATTGATGCTGTGCCCTCGCATGCCGGCAAAGAGGAACTCAATGCCAAGGCCCACGCCGTAGCTCACCACAACGAGTGGAATGACTTTCCACGCCCCCACCATCACATTGGCGATGAGGTCGGAGGGTGCGCCCAAGCTCAAGTGATGCTGGTGTCCGATGTTCCACATGCCAAACAACAGGCAGGGAGTCATGGCCACGATCACCAAAAACATGGTGCGCTTCAAGTCGATGCCGTCTCGGATGTGCGCGCCACTGTGGGTCACGTGCCCAGGCGTAAAGGCAAACGTTTCAAGAGAGTCAAACACCACCCAAAAGCGCGACAGGCTGCCGCCCTCTTCAAAGTGAGGCTTAACCGATTGAAGGAGATTGTGAATGGCTTTCATCGTAATCTGATTCTTGCGTTCTGTTCCGATTGCATCAACCGAGTTCCACTTTCAAAGCGTCCAAACCGCCGCGCACGATGGATTGAACAGGGATTTTCGAGGTGCACACAAATTCGCACAAGGCGAAGTCCTCGGGGGCCACTTCATAAATACCGAGCTTCTCCATCGCATCGATGTCGTTCACCATGATGCTCTTAATCAGATGCACGGGGTAGATGTCGAAGGGGAACACAGCTTCGTACTGGCCGCTGACCACAAACGCACGGTCTTCGCCGTTTTGATTGGTGTCCAAGGTGTACTGTTTTCTCTTAGGCATGAGCCACGTGGGGTAGGCGCGGCTCATGGAGAACTTGTTGAGGCCTGGGCTGAGCCAGCCTTCCGTCAACAAGAACTTGGGGTCGTGACCTTCTGGCATCGCCACCACCTGCGTGGCAAACGCGCCGAGGTATCCCTCCGCCCCTGCCTTGGTTCCCGTGAGGACGCTGCCACTGATGACGCGGGCACCCTCGTTGGCGACAACGCAGAGGTCGCTCAACGACGCACCTGCCATCGTGCGAACGTGACGCGGGTCGTTCATTTTAGACCCACCCAAAGCCACCACGCGCGCCGCGCTGTAATGGCCGGTGCGGAGGAAACTTCCGAGGTTGATTGCATCCTGAAGCCCCATGGTCCACAACACCTCGCCTTTGTTGATTGGCGCCGTGTGGTGGATCTGCACGCCGACGTTGCCGGCGGGGTGTGGTCCTGAGAATCCTGTGATGGTGCAGCCTTTCAGTGCGCCGAGGGTGTTGTCTCCAGAACGGGTTCCGACGTGTACGCCGCCTTCGCCGGCCAACACGCCGAGCGCATCGATGCCGCGCTGAAGGTCGTCCATTCGTCCTTCCAACACGACTCCAGTATCCGCCGCCAAGGGGGCCGAATCAAATCCGCTCACGTGAATGGAGCGAGGCGTGTCGGCAGGGTTGGCGAGCACGTCAAAAGGACGCTGGCGCATCGTGGCGAATGCACCGCCAGCGGCCATGTGCGCGACCAAGGCGTCGCGGTCACCTCCTCCCCATGGACCAAAATCTTTGGCTGTGCCTGCACCATCCGACTCCACGGTCACGGCGAGGATGCGACGCTTGGCGCCGCGCACCACCTCTTTGACGGCGCCCGACACCGGGCTCGCAAACATGACAGAGGTGAATGTCTTGTCGTAGAACAGGGCGTCGCCGGCCTGCACTTGGGCTCCCTCTTTGACGGCCAATTTCGGCGTCAAACCTGGGAAGTCGGTGGGCTGAACGGCGACCACCTTGGGTTGTGGTGCATCACTACATTGAACGGAAGGCTCACCCGCCAAGCGGATATCGACTCCCTTTTTGATTCGCAAAGTGTTGGACATGTCCAAAGGTTTTCGGGGCGCAAAGTTAGCCCCCATAAAACAAAAGAACAGCGCAAAGCCCCGTCAGATTTGTCCACGGTCGCAAAGGGAAATCGTGAAAGGATTTCCGTCGAACTTTGGGGCATGACTTGGTTCAAAGGCATTCAATGTGGTCTGCTGGTCGCCTTCTTGGCCTGCCAGGCCACCTCATGGGGACAGGACGCGCGTTTCCCCGCGCTTCCCGCGGACAACCCCGCTGTGGCAACTGTGCTGTTTCACCCCGCCGGCCAGCCTCTTGCCCCGCCCGTTGTCCCACTCGACCAAGGCATGCTGGAATTGCGCCTGGACGACTTGTCGGGCGACTACACAGCGTGGGAAGTGCGCGTGAGGCATTGCGACCGCTTTTGGGCACCCTCTGACCTGCACCCCAGCGAATACATTCAAGGATTTTACAGCACGCCGATGGAGGACGACGAGGCCAGCTTTGGCACCAAGGTGGATTTCACCCACCACAGCTTGCTGCTGCCCAACGCCGATTTGGCATGGACACTCAGTGGCAACTATCTCCTCGAGGTGTTCGACCCCTACGCCCCGGAACTTGTGGTGGCTACGCGGCGTTTTGTGGTGTTCGAAGACCTCTGCCGTGTCGAAGCCCAAACCGGCGAACCCAACGACCTCGCGCTGCGTCGTTCCCACCAAGAGGTTCATTTCTCCGTATTTGAAGACAGTTACTCCCTCTCCGACCCCTACGACCGATTGCACGTCAGCGTCGTGCCCAACTGGCGATGGGATCGCGCCATCGCAGGACTCGAGCCGCGCTTCATCAAAGGGGCCGAAATCGATTTTCAACGGTCAGGACATGTCTTTGAAGGAGGCAACACGCACCGCTTCGCCGACTTGAAAGGCCTCGAATTCACGGCCCGTGGTGTGGCGAGACTCGAAGAGCGCGCCGATCACTTTTACTTCTACTTGGACACCGACGAGCGGCGCACGTTTGACTACTTCGGCGGCGGCGAGGACATTCACGGGGCCATGGTCACGCACAACGACCGCCTCGCCCCCTACACAGGCAGCGACTACGTCTGGGTGCATTGGCGACTTGACACGAAACACCCGCTGGTCGACCGCGAGGTGTTCTTGGTGGGCGCCGTGTCCCAATACCGTTGTTTGCCCGAATTCCAAATGACGTACGACGCCGCCCAAGGCCTGTACACGCACCGCCATCTCTTGAAGCAGGGCTATTACAACTACCACTACGTGGTGCGCGAACAAGGAAGCCCTGACGGCGACCCTGGTGAACTTCGGGATTTGGAAGGCTCACACTTCCAAACCAACAACCTCTACACACTCGTCGTCCACTACGAAGACTGGGACGGATACGACCGGGTGATTGGCCTCGCACAATGGGAATCGAATCCTTGACAACGACGACATGACGAACAACACTCCCCTACGCATCTGGATCACCGGCGCCTCAAGCGGCATCGGACAAGCTTGCGCTTTGACGTTGGCCGAAGCAGGCCATCAGGTTTGGGCTTCTGCGAGAAGTACGGCCAAGCTTGAGGCACTCGCCCAACGAGGCAAGACCACCTCTGGCACCATTCAACCTCATCCGTGTGACGTCACTTCACCTGAAAGTGTGGCCACCTGTGCGGAGGCCATGACCCAGGCATGGGGCGGCATGGATGTGGTCATCCCCAATGCAGGCATCGGCTACTTCAACCCCCTCCAAGAGGCGCCGCTCGAAGAGTGGCACGCGATGATCGACGTCAACATTTCCGGGGTGTTGTCGACGTTGCACGCCGCCCTACCCTCGCTTCTCGAAAACAAGGGACAAGTCATCAACATCGGCTCCTTGGCCGCGCGACAGGTCTTCCCCAACAGCGGCGTGTACTGTGCCACAAAGCATGCCGTGCTCGCGTTGTCGGAATCGCTTCGGACCGAATTCCGCAACGACCTCGCCGTGACCACCATCAACCCTGGGGCCGTCAACACGCCCTTCATCGACCGCACCACCAACGACGAGCTTCGGGCCAGTTATCGACCTCAGTTTGACGACGGCATGGAAGCCAATTTCGTGGCCGATGCCGTGTTGTTTGCGGTGGAAAGTCGGGGGCGCGGAGTGGTCAGCGAGCTGACCATTCGCCCAGACCGACGCTGACTAAAAAAACACAATCCATTGATTAAAAACTACATATGCTTTTTTACCTCCTCCAAAGGTTGGGGTGGTCTTGAACGCAACATGTTGGTAATGGCCCGGTGGATGAGAGATGCAGGACATCGTGTGGAAGTCTCCGTTCCTGTGGGGTCTCAATCGTGGCTTCAAGGCCTCGAATGGAAACTGTCGCTGACCCCTGCTCCGGACGTGTCGGCATGGACATTGAAGGGCCGAGCATCGACTTGGGCCAGCGAAAAACGGTGTGACGTTCTTTGGATTCGGGACCGGCGCGATTTGACCTTCGCTGGACGCGCCGCGCGCAGCTTGGGGGCTGTACTGGTCATGCAGCAGGCCATGCAAATCACGCGCGCAAAAAAAGCACCCTGGCATTGGTTGCGCTACCGTCGCGTGGACGCTTGGGTCTGTGGGCTTGACCACCTCAAAGCCGAGTGTTTGGGACGCACCCCGCTCGACGAGGCGCGCTGCCATGTGCTGCCTTTGCCTTTGGATGACCGATGGTTTGCCTCCGCCGAGGCCAGCAGCGCCTTTCGGGAAGCCCTTGAATTGCCTGAAGGCGCATGGTTGTTGGGGACCGTGGGGCGACTGGACCCCAAAAAGGGACAGCGAACGGCCCTCCAAGCCCTGGCCCACCTGCCTGAACATGTGCATTGGCTTTTCGTGGGAAACAACACCGTGGACAACAACCGTGACGAACGTGCCGCACTTGTCGAGTGCGCGCAATCCCTCGGCGTCGCGGACCGCGCCCATTTTTTGGACGCCCGAGCCGATGTGCTCCCCGTGTACGACGCTTTGGACGCCTTCGTCATGACAAGTGATTCCGAAAGTATTGGGACCGTTACCCTCGAAGCCCTCGCGCGTGAAGTGCCTGTCATCGGGACCGATTCCGGCGGAACGTCTGAGCTTTTGGACGTCGGGCGCGGTCAGCTGGTGCCGCCGCGCAACGCGGAGGCCATGGCCGAAGCCGTCACCGTTCTGATGCAGGAAGTCCCTGAGACCTTGGCCGTGCGGACGCGGAACGGGCGAGACTACGCCACAAAATGCCGTCCGACCCAGTTGATTCCCGCCTGGGAGGAATTGCTCGCTTCGCTCGTGCAGTCAAGGCGGAAGGCGTAATTTTGGACCTTCCATGAGTGCCGCAATCCAACAGCAAATCGAACGTCGACGCACGTTCGCCATCATCTCCCACCCTGACGCAGGGAAAACCACCTTGACAGAGAAGTTTCTGCTGTTTGGTGGGGCCATCCAAACGGCGGGGGCCGTGAAAAACAACAAGATCACGAAGACGGCCGCGTCGGACTTCATGGAAATTGAGCGACAGCGTGGCATCTCCGTGGCGACTTCTGTGATGGCCTTCCGCTACAAGGATCTGCTCATCAACCTGCTGGACACCCCTGGTCACCGTGATTTCGCGGAGGACACCTATCGGACGCTGACTGCGGTGGACAGCGTGATTTTGGTCATCGACTGTGTGAAAGGTGTGGAGCCCCAAACCGAGCGCCTCATGGAGGTCTGCCGAATGCGGAACACGCCTGTGATTGTGTTCATCAACAAGATGGACCTCGAGGGACGCGACCCCACCGACCTGCTGGACGAGGTGGAGGCCAAACTCAACATCCAAGTTCGCCCCCTCTCCTGGCCGATCTCGCAGGGACACACATTCCAAGGCGTATACAACCTTTACAACAAGAGCCTGCGCTTGTTCCAAGCAGACAAGACCAAGGTGGCGAAAGACGTGGTCGCCATCGACTCCCTCGACCACACTTCGCTCGACGATTTGGTGGGCGAACATGCCGGCACGCTGCGCGAGGACGTGGAGTTGATTGAGGGCGTGTACGACGCGTGGGATCCCGCCCCCTACCTCGAGGGCAAGATGGCTCCGGTCTTCTTTGGTAGCGCGGTCAACAACTTTGGGGTGCAAGAGATGCTCGACACCTTCGTGGACATCGCGCCCAACCCCAAACCGCGTGAAACCTCCTCCCGCATGGTGGCCCCAGACGAATCGAAGTTCACGGGCTTCATTTTCAAGATTCACGCCAACATCGACCCGAAGCACCGCGACCGAATTGCCTTTCTCCGCGTGTGTTCGGGGAACTTTGAGCGCAACACCTTTTACCAGCACACCCGCTTGGACAAGAAGTTGAAGTTTGCGAATCCGGCGAGCTTTTTGGCCCAAGAAAAAAGTGTGGTGGAACAAGCTTGGCCCGGCGACGTGGTTGGCCTCTACGACACGGGCAACTTCAAAATTGGCGACACCCTGACCGAAGGAGAAGACCTCCAGTTTCGCGGCATTCCGAGCTTTTCGCCTGAAATCTTCAAGGAACTGGTCAACAAGGACCCCATGAAGAGCAAGCAATTGGAAAAGGGCATTCAACAGTTGACCGACGAGGGCGTTGCCCAGCTGTTCATCCGCGAAGCGGGCAACCGAAAAATTGTGGGGACCGTGGGGGAACTTCAATTCGAGGTCATTCAATATCGCCTCGAGCACGAGTACGGCGCCAAATGTGAATTCCAGGCCAAGCCCTACTCCAAGGCGTGCTGGATCGAATCGGACAACGAAGAGAAGATGTCGGAATTCCGTCGCATCAAGGCGCAAGACATTGTGCGCGACAAAGACGGCTTGGAAGTCTACCTCGCCCCCTCTCAGTTCATGCTGAACATGGAGATTCAGAATTTTCCTGAAATCACCTTCCACTTCACCAGCGAATTCAAAACTGCACACGAAGAAGGCGTTTGATGCGTTGTACCTTCCACAGCTGATGAATCGCTTGCTCACATGTGCTTTGGCGTTGGGGTTGTTTGGCGCAGGGCTGACTGCCCAAGCCTGGACCTCAGACCGATTGCCGACGGATTCCACCGAAACGAAGGTGGTTCAAGTCAGCGGCCTTGTGGTGACGGGCGACTCGCTCTCCCCCCTGCCTTACTGCACGGTGTATCGGGCCAGAGACCGTCGCGGCACCATGACGGATGTGCGCGGCTTTTTCAGCCTTCCGGCGTTGGAGGGAGACACGCTGGAATTTTCAAGTGTGGGCTATGTGACGCACCAAGCCATCATCCCGGCGGGCAGCGAAATGGGACGCGTCAATTTGGTGCAACCCATGGGGCGCGACACCGTCAACATGGCCGATGCCTTTGTGTATCCGTGGCCCAGCAAGGAGCGGTTCAAGAAAGAATTCCTTGCCCTGGGCCTGCCCAACCAAGGACTGGACCCCGCATGGGATGCGAACATGGACCCCATCGACATGTACGACCGCTTGATTGAGGTCGGCCGCGATGGCCAATCCACAGCCACAGACGTGCTGTCTGCCCAAGCCATTCAAGCGGGCTACTCGGGACAAGCTCCCCCTGTCAACTTATTAAACCCCGTGGCCTGGGCCAAGTTCCTGCAAGCCTTGCGCGACGGAGACCTCAAACGACAATGACCGTGCGCGGACTGGGGCTTGGGGTGTTTGGGTGGCTTCTCGCCTCCTGCCTTTACGGTCAATTCAACTTGTCCGGAACAGTCACCAATACACGCGGCCAAATCCTGCCCGGCGCCGCCGTGTTGGTGGAAGAAAATATGCGACTGGGCGTCACCACAAACCGAGACGGACAATTCAGCATCGTCTTTCCAAGCGAAGGCCCTTGGACGGTGAAGGCTTCCTTTGTCGGCCACAGCAGCGAAACCGAGCGCATCACCTTTCAGCGTCCCAACATGACCCAGCGCTTCAAGCTCACCCCAGGCACCAACTTGGGTGAGGCCGAAGTGGTGGGCGACGGTCCCAAGGACGTGACGGTGCAACGCATCGATCCGCGTCTCGCCAGCAAAATCCCCACCCCGCGCGGGACCATCGAGGACGCCTTGCTCCAGGCACCTGTCAACTTCACCTCGGAACTAAGCAGTGCGTACAACGTCCGCGGGGGCTCCTTTGACGAAAATTTGGTCTATGTCAACGACATCGAAGTCTATCGTCCCTTCTTGGTGCGCTCCGGTCAGCAAGAAGGCTTGTCCTTCGCCAACCCCGACATGGTGGACCGCATTGAATTCAGCGCAGGTGGCTTTGAGGCCAAATACGGTGACAAACTCAGCTCCGTGCTCGACATCCACTACCGCAAGCCCACCGGTCCGGCCACCCGTGTTTCGGCGAGCGCATTGGGCGCACAAATCCAACACGACAATGTTGCGGGACCCGTGCGCATTAACATGGGGGTCCGCTACCGCAACAATAGCTACGTGTTGTCCACCCTCGACGAGCGTGGCGAGTACGCCCCCACGTACCTCGACGCCCAAACTTACCTGACGTGGGACCCCGACGGGTACGGCCCGTGGGAGATTCAGGCCCTTGGCGTGTACGGCAGCAACGATTATCGGTTCTTGCCCGCCACCCGCGAAACGAACATCGGCACGATTAACCAGGCCGCCCGATTGACGGTCTACTACGACGGCGAAGAACAGTCGGGTTACGAAACGGGCTTTGGGGCCTTGGCCTTTGAGCGAAGCACCGAGACCTCGCGCATTCGTTGGATCAACTCCATTTTCCAGACGGCAGAACGCGAGTCATTTGACGTCTTGGGGCAGTACTTCCTGAGCGAATTGGAACGCGATCCCGGTGGAGACACCTTCGATGAAGGCGACACCTTTGGCGTGGGTGGCTTCCTCCAACACGGACGCAATACCCTGTTTGCCCGTGTGCTCAGTTCAGCCGTGAAAGGCAACTTCTTGGTGGGCGACCATCAACTGGAGTGGGGCCTGAAGCACCGCTACGAAACGTTCGACGACATCGTTTCGGAATGGAACGTGGTCGACAGCGCCGGATTCTTCGCCCCCCACCCTGCCGACAACCTCGGTTATGCTGGTCCTGGCGGACGTCCTGACCAATCCATCACCCTTCCTTATTACGTTCAGGCCAGCAACGTCGTGTCGGCCCACCGAAGCACGGCCTTCGTGCAGGACACCTGGCGGTGGGCGACGGATGCCGGAAACCTCGATGTCAACCTCGGCTTCCGCGCCCACCGTTGGTCCGTCCTTCCCGACCCTTGGGCTGCGGGCCGCAACACGCACCTTGTCGGTGGGCCGCGTGCGCACGCGGCTTTCACGCCAGTGGACAAGCCCTTGACGTCTTACCGTCTCTCTGGCGGGTACTACTACCAACCGCCGTTTTACCGTGAAATGCGCGGATTGGATGGCCTGGTGAAAGATGACGTGGCGCCGCAGCGCGCCATCCATGCCGTGGCAGGCGTCGACCACCAGTTCGAATCGAAAGGGCGCCCCTTCAAGCTTGTAGGCGAGCTGTATTACAAGGATTTGGACAACCTCATTCCCTATGAGATTGAAAACGTCCGACAGCGCTACTACGCCCGGAACAACAGCTCAGGATACGCGACAGGACTCGATGTCATGGTGAATGGAGAATTCATCCCTGGCATTCAAAGCTGGTTGAGGATGTCGGCGCTGCAAACCGAGGAGGACCTGAACGACGACAGCTACGAGGAGTACTTCAACGAAGACGGGTTGCGCGTCGTTCCTGGCTACCACACCGGTCCGTATGCCGTCATCACAGACACGTTGACGATGTATCCGGGCATGATTCCGCGGCCGGCGGACCAGCGGTTCAGTTTTAGCTTGCTCTTCCAAGACGAGATGCCACGCAATCCAGACTACAAGGTCTTGCTGAGCTTGTTCTATGGATCTGGCTTGCCCTACGGCCCGCCGTCGTTCAACCGCTACGAAGACGTGTTGCGCACGCCGGCTTACCGCCGCGTGGACGTGGGCTTCTCTCGTGTGATGTTCAGCGACGACGACGCACGAAGCGGACTCCTCTCGCTCGAGGTGTTCAACCTGTTGGGCATCAACAACACCATCAACCACAACTGGATCCAAGACGTCAGCGGGAGGTACTACGCAGTGCCCAATTTCCTGACGGGACGACGGGTCAATTTGAAGGTGTCCTTTCAATTCTGAGGAAACACGCCCCCCACCTTTCTGAATCGCGCAAGAACGACGTTGACCCGGGGGTCGCCGCCCCGTGGCGAAACGCAACCTGCTGAGCATCAGGCGGACTGTTTGGGCCTCCGCATGAAGAAAATCTGCTTCAGAACGTAACCCCAAGAGGGAAACGGGCGTAAGTCCACATGTCTGAAACGTAGCAATCATGCGTCATCTCTCTACCCTACCCCTCGCAGCTGCTTTGACATTCACCGTGTCTGCATCTGCCCAAATGACCACCTACTCCACGTTCGGCTCCGCCGCTGCGCTGGGCGACGGCTGTGTGGAATTGACCACCGGACCGGCCAGCAATGCCGGATCGGTATGGTCGGAGGAGCGCTTGGACCTGACCCAGCCTTTCCACATTCAAGTGAGCTTGAATTTTGGAAGCATCCCACACGGTGCGGAAGGCATGGTTTGGGCCCTTCACACGGAGGGAACCGAAGTGGATGGCTACAGTGCGTTGGACCGTGCCTTCGGCGTGGAATTTGACACCCGAACCCAAATGGAACTGGGCGACATCGACGCGGACCATATTGCCATGATCAACCACGGATCGTATGTACACACGGACGGTCCTGACTCGTTCACCGCAGGGCCGGTGGCCGCGTTTGTGGACGGCGGAGATTTGGAAGACGGCGAAGACCACCTCGTGGACATCGTGTGGGACCCAGCAGGTCCTGAAATGCGCGTGTACCTCGACTGTGAGGAGCGTCTGGTGGCAAGCATCGATTTGATGGAAGACATCTTTGACGGCGAACGCTACGCCACGTGGGGCTTCACTGCGGAGACAACGGATGCCTTCAACGTGGGCCGCGTGTGTTTGACAGAGAACGCCACAGGCACCGACACCGAGATTTATGCCTGCCCCGAATCTGCAGTCCAGTTGGTGGCAGGTGGTTTGGACGTGACCGAATACACGTGGTCGCCGAGCAACGTCGTGAGCGACGCCACCCTCCAGGCGCCCCTCTACACTGGCGTGACGAGCAACACACTCACGGTGACCTACACCAACCAATGCGGCGTGTCCATCACAGATGAGGTGCACGTGATTGTGGAGGAAGTGAATGTCACGCTTGCCAGTGAGGGCCAGGCGTTGACGTGCGCCAATGGTGGTGTGCTGTCATGCGAAGCAGTGTCTGATTTTGGCGACTACGTGGACTACACGTGGACGATCAACAACGTCGAGACCGGACAGGGCACGACGTTTGACATGGATGCCCCTGGCACCCTCGGCCTGGAGGTGACCTATCCCGGCACGAGCAGCTTGATGTGTTCGGACAACTTCAACATGACGGTGCTTATCGACACGATGCGCTTTGACGTGGAGGCTGGCTTGCCTGGCACCATCACCTGTGCCAATCCCGCACTGGAACTGCTTGGAGCCACCGCCAACGATCCTCATGCGGCCATTGCGTGGACGACCGAAGATGGTGCCTTTGAGGGGCCCACCAACGTCGCCACTGCGTATGCCACGGCCACGGGAACCTACGTGATGACCGTGACCAACCTCAACAACGGCTGCACCGCATCCGACGAGGTGGTGATAATGGAAGACAAAGAACTTCCCGAAGTCACGGTGGGCTACCTCGACGGTACGCTCGATTGCGTGGTGCGTGAGGTTGCCATGAATGGAACGGAAATCTTCCCTCAGGAATACACCCCGATGGTGTCTTGGATGTCCGCTGAGACGGGTGAAGTCGTCTCCAGCGCTGTGGATCCCGTATTCACCACGGCCGGAGTGTACACCATGGTGGTCGAATTCCTCGAAAACGGCTGCACCACGAGCGTCAAACAGGCGGCGGACGTGCAATCCAGCGTGGACGTGCTCGATTTGAGCGACATGGTGCTTCCCAATGTGATCACCCCTGACAACAACGGCAACAACGACCGTTTCATGCCGTTTGTACCTGGACACGAGGACAAGAACGTCTTGACCATGTTGGACACTTACCAGATTCAAGTGTACAACCGTTGGGGCGACGTGCTCTTCCAAAACAACGGCATGCCTTTGCAGTGGGACGGTCGTGCCAGCGGCCAAGTGGTCGATCCCGGATCGTACATCGTTTCGGTGACGTACGAGGCCACCTGTGGCGGCGTCCAAAAGGGCGCCCTGCAAACCACCCTCGAGGTCATTTACTGACCTCCGATGCGGGCCAAGAACGCCGCCTCGTCCATCAAGGGAATGCCGAGCTTCTCAGCTTTCTGAAGCTTGCTGGGGCCCATTTTGTCTCCCGCCAACACCAAGGTGGTCTTGGAACTGATGCTCCCGACCAAACGGCCGCCGTGGTTGGTGACGGCCGCTTTGGCCTCATCGCGTGACATCGTTTCAAAGACCCCGCTCACGACCACCACTTCGCCTTCGAACGCAGTGCCCAGGGGCTTTTCCAGCACGACCTCCATTTGCAACCCAGCCTCTTGCAGGCGCTGCACCACCTCCAGGAACGTCACGTCCTGAAAATGACTGGCCACGCTCTCGGCCACAATGGGGCCGATTTCCTCCAAGGCCATCAGGTCTTCGACGGAAACGGATTTGAATGCATCCATGTTCTTCAGGGACTTGGCCAGGTTTTTGGCCACCGTTTCCCCCACATGACGAATGCCCAAACCAAAAAGCACCCGCTCGAACGGCACCGACCTGCTCATCTCCAGTCCATGAAGAAGGTTGTCCACAGATTTTTGGGCCATGCGTTCCAGGGGCAACAAGTCCTCGGCGGTCAACCGATACAGGTCCGCCACGTCGCGAATCAGCCCTGCTTCCACAAGCTGCGTCACCGTCTCCTTCCCCAGTCCATCCACATTCATGGCTTTGCGTGAGATGAAGTGGTTGATGCGTCCGCGCACTTGCGCTGGACATGTCCCGCTGTTGGGGCAATAGTGCTGGGCTTCACCATCCTTGCGGATCAGCAGCGTGTCGCACTCAGGGCACGTTCCAGGATAGGCGATGGCTTGCGAAAACAAGTCCCCCGCCGCCGACGTGTTGCGATCGACGCCCACAATCTTGGGAATAATCTCCCCGCCTTTTTCGACCAGCACGGCATCGCCTTCGCGGAGGTCGAGTTTGGCCATTTGATCGGCGTTGTGAAGCGACGCATTTTTGACGGTGGTCCCGCCCAGCAGAACCGGCTCCAAATCGGCCACCGGCGTCACCGCCCCCGTTCTGCCCACCTGGTACTTCACGCCCTTCAGCGTGGTGCTCACACGCTCGGTTTCAAACTTGTAGGCCAGGGCCCAACGCGGGCTCTTCGCCGTCATGCCCAGGCGCTTTTGCTGGTCGTATCGGTTCACCTTGAGGACCAAACCGTCAATGGCAAAGTCCAAATCGTGTCGCGCTTCCTCCCAATGTGCCACCGCATCCATGATGGCCTCCACGCTGGTGACCACCTCCAGACTGCGGCCTTGGGGCGTTTTGAAGCCCCACTTGGCGGCCGCGCGCACGGCCTCGCTGTGCGAGGCGATGCCCATGGTGGTCATGGTCTCCGCATCGATGTTGTACACCATGCAGTCCAAAGGCCTCGTCGCCACCACGGCACTGTCCTGCAGCTTGAGGGTGCCAGCCGCCGTGTTACGTGGATTGGCGAACTCGGGCTCCCCCGCTTCTCTTCGAGATTCATTCAATGCCTCGAATCCTGGCCATGGAAAAAAGATCTCCCCTCGTATTTCCAAGGGATTGGGTGCGCCTGGGGTCAATCGAAGCGGAAGCGTCTTGATGGTGGCCACGTTGGCCCGCACATCTTCGCCCGTGGTTCCGTCCCCGCGCGTCAGGGCTTTGACCATGGCGTGGTCCTCGTACCACAAGCTGATTGCCACGCCATCGTACTTCAACTCCACCACGAACTCCACTTCCTCGTCGGGTAAGCCTGCCTGCACGCGCTCAGCCCATTGCGCCACCTCCTCCGCATTGTAGCTGTTGGACAACGAGAGCATGGGCGATTTGTGGGCCACCTTCTCAAACTTGTCGGTCAAATCCCCTCCCACGCGCTTGGTGGGCGAAGTGGGGTCGGCGAATTCAGGGTGCGCATCTTCAAGTTTGGCGAGTTCGTCCAACAGGGCGTCAAACTCCCGGTCCGAAATCACCGGCTGGGCAAGCACGTAGTATCGGTGGTTGTGGGCATGCAACTCCTCCCTCAATTGCGCAATTCGTGCACCGGCTTCCATGGGGTCAAGGTAGCGCACGCTGCGCCACGACGTGACGCGGAAGCCCTTGCAAATCGTGCAGAATGTCCACGTGTTTCCAACCCCCTTGTGCCTCGAAAAGTCCCGCGACTTCATGGGCCTTGTCGGTGTGGCATTCCAACCCGATCCACCCTCCAGGCGCAAGCGCGCCTCGGGTGCACCACGACACCGTGGCGCGGTAAAACACCAACGGGTCGTCGTCAGGCACGAACAGCGCCATGGACGGCTCGTGCTCCGTGACACGCGCATGCATCGTCGTGCGCTCTGCGGTAGGGATGTAGGGCGGATTGGACATGACCACGGAAAAAGGCATTTCTGGCTGTTCCGCATTCAATGCGTTCGCGTGAATCCAATGCACGTCCATGCCAGTGTTGCGGGCATTGGATTGGGCCACCTCGAGCGCCTCAAGGGACCATTCGTACCCCACGACTTTGGCATGCGGGTGTCTGCGTTTCATGGCCAACGCCATGCATCCCGACCCTGTGCACCAATCCGCCACGCGAACGGGGCTTTCAAGGCCTGCGACTTTGTCCGCCATGGCCGCCACGAGTTCTTCCGTTTCAGGCCGGGGAATGAGTACGCTTGGACTTACCTCAAGGCGCAGGCCATCGAACCAACTCTCTCCGAGGATGTGCTGAATGGGCTCTCCCTCGTTGAGCCGCTCCGACATCACAGCGAGGCGGTCCAACTGGGATTCGTGCCAACGCATGTCGGCCACCATCCGATCGCCCCTCTCCTGACCGCTGACGTGCTCCAACAGCCAACGCGCCATGCCGTTGCGCTCCTCTGCTTCCACCTCAGACAGACGTGACCTGAGCCAGGTCGTCACCATCACATCGGTATTGCTGCTTGGCCAAGGGCCTGTGCCGCGCCGGCTCACTCCACTCATGCGTCCTCCAAATGCGCCGCGCGCACCAACAACTCCGCCGTGGCACGGTTGGTGGCGAGCGCCACGTTGTGCACGTCGCACTGACGCAACAGCATGTTCACGTCGGGTTCGTGGGGGTGCTTGCCCATGGGGTCCCGGAAGAAAATGATGGCGTCGAGGTTGCCCTCGGTGATGCGGGCTGCGATTTGGGCATCCCCTCCGAGGGGACCAGAAGCCAAACGCTCCACGGTCAGCCCCAGCGCTTCGATGCGCCCGCCCGTGGTTCCCGTTCCCACCAAATCGCATTGGGAGAACCAGTCCATATGCCCTTGCACAAACGCCACCAAATCGTCCTTCTTCCCGTCGTGGGCAATGAGCGCAACGCGTTTCATTTTCATGGACCGAAGGTACACCAGCCCGTCACGTGACGGCGTGAATCGCGGCTACGTCAAGGTCAAGCGTCTGTTGCGAGAACACAGTAGCCCCAGGGTCCGAGGGTTTGGCCTTCAGACCAGCCACTCAGCTCCCCTTCGCCCATCACCACCTTCAACGGCGCGTCGGGCAGGGTCAACGACACCTCTTGTGGGGCATCCGACAAATTGAGGACCACCACGACGGTGCTGCCGTTCTTCTCTTTTTGGAAGGCAAAAACGTGCGCGTCGGCGCTTGTCTTCAACACCAGAGGCCTACCCCCAAAATCTCCGTTCCAAAGCGCCTCACGCGTGTGGTTGAGGTCGTTGAGCTGGCGGTAGAAGTCGGCATTGCTGTAGTCCCCCCATTCCACCGTGTCCTTCTCAAAAAAGCGCAAGCGGTCGCGGTTGTAAGACTCTTGGCCGGAGTACACCAACGGCATGTCCAGCAAGGTCGCCGCGAGCACTCCCATGGCGTCACCGGCATCGCCATAACGCTCTTCCACAGTGCCGTTCCAGCTGTTCTCGTCGTGGTTGGTGATGAATCCCATGCGGTACGCATCGCTGGGGAAACGCTCCGCCTCCTCTTTGAGGTAATCGCGAAGCACCTGCACCGGCTCCTTTCCCTGAGCCACTTGGTTGGTCAAGTGGTGGAAATGCCATCCGTAGCTCATGTCAAACGCCCGGTTGTGGTGATCGGGCTCTTCCGCTTCCGCCAGCATGAACACTTCTGGGTTGACCGCCTCCAATTGGCGACGCACCATGTCCCAAAACGGAGTCGGCACCTTCATGGCCACATCGCAACGGAATCCATCGATGCCGCAGTCGGACACCCAAAACGCCATGGCATCCGCCATCGCAGCGTACAACCCATTTCCCACACCGCCTTCCCAATCCAATTGGGCCACGTCCCACCAGTCTGTGCCCAGCGGCGGCTGGAGGTTGCCGAGGCTGTCCAAGAGGTAGTACTCGCGGTGTTCCTCCGTCCACACGCAGTCAAACGCGCTGTGGTTCGCCACCCAATCCAAAATGACCCGCATGCCGAGGTCGTGGGCGGCTGCCGTCAAGGCACGCACGTCGTCGTGCGTTCCATAGTCGGAGTTGACCGCGTGGTAATCTTGGACGCTGTAAGGACTTCCAAGGGAGCCACTGCCAGGTTCGACGATGAAGTTGTTCTTGTTTTCTCCCCCCTTTCGGTTCACATCCCCGATGGGGTGAATGGGCATCAACCACAGAATGTCCACGCCGAGCGCCTTCAAGCGGGACAGATCGGGAAGAAACGCCTCAATCGTTCCTTCTGGCGTGTGTTGACGCAAGTTGACTTCGTAGATGGTGGCATTCTTGGTCCAAGCCGCATGCACCAACTGGTCTTCTTGTTCTGCAGAGCCGCCGACATGGGCCGTGCCTGTGGGGTCAGGGGTGCCACATGAGGCCATCAACGTGACCACGAACGCAAACAAAGCCGTGCGGCCCGAGGAGAAAGAAGAGAGGATCATGGATGTCAAATTTCAAGGGGCAAGTTAGGCCAAAACAGGTGCTTGGTGTACAATGAACACCAAGCTTCTCAACACCTTGATTTTCAATCAGAACAACGACGCCTGGCCGGTCGATTCCGCAGATTCAGACCCCTCTTGAGCCGCGTCGTCCGCCGGGGAAGACGTCTCTGCCGGATCTGGGGCCTCTGCAGCCTCGGTCGGTTGGGCATTCTGCGCGCGTTGGGCATCTGCATCGCGTGCCGCCTGCAATTCCTTTTCGTGTGCCGTTTCCAGCTCCTCAAGAGGCGCTTCAAGCGTGACTTCGGTGACGGGTAAGGCACTCAACTTGTTGCCAATCGCCTTGACGCCCTTCACTGAAATGAAGCCGCGCAAGTCGAGGACGTCGTCCTCACGGTCGCGCGTATGCTTGAACCGACGGTTGTAGCGAATCCGCACATGCGGGTGGTGCAAGGTGGACACCACCCAAACTTTGGACTGTTCGTGGTCGCCTATAAAGCCCGTGGCGTTCTTGCTGAATTCCGGCAGGAACCGCTTGACATACCACTCTTCCTTCTCCCCTTCGTAGTACACGACGGAGACGGGTTTGTCCTCGTCAAAACGCTCGAGGTGAATCATGCGCTCGTCGAAGTGCGTGCTCAAATCGAAGCCTGTAAACAGGTATTCCCCCGTGTTGAGCAAGACCATAATCTTGTCGTCCGGCTTGAAGTCCCCGAGGAATTTGCCACGCCCGTCCGCGTTCAATCGGCGCACCGTCTCGTCGTACCACACCTTACGCGCGCCGAGCGTGCTGACACCGGCTTCTTTGAGCTCGATTTTCCGCATGGGGAACTTCGACACAAGGTTGCCGCCTGCACCACGGCCCTTGATGCCAATGTCGCTGAAGTCGAGGTCGAATTTGACCTTCTTCAAGCGGGCCTGGGTGCGCAAGAAGACCGTGACCACCTCCGCCTCGCCATTGGGGTTGGCTGTGAAGTACAGGATCTTGGATTTGGGGGTGCCTTTGGTGATGGGATACTCGCGGTCGCGGGTGATGGAGGTCACGTTGAAGCGCTTCACCAAGCTGCGTCCCGTGGCCCCATCGAGGTAAATGACGTTGTAGGTCGTGCGCTTGTCGCCTTTCTTCCACACCGCAGCGTAGAGCAGATCCTTTCCGAAGAAGGCCTTGCTCGACACCTTGCTTACCTGCATCACCCCGTCCCGGCGGAACACGATGATGTGGTCGATGTCGGAACAGTCGCCTAGCAACTCTCCTTCTGTCCGCTTGAGGCCCGTTCCCACAAAGCCCTCGGCGGGATTCCAGTACAGCTTAGCGTTGGCCACCGCGACTTTGCTGCGATCGATGGACTCAAACGTGCGCAATTCGGTTTTGCGCTCGCGCCCTTTGCCGTACTTGTCCTTGAGTTTCTTAAACCAGTCGATGGCGTATTCCGTGAGGTGCGCGAGGTGTTGCTTGACCTTGTCGATGCCCCCTTCCAACGCCGCGATGCGCTCGTCGGCCTTGAAGCTGTCAAATTTCGAGATGCGCTTGATGCGGATTTCGGTCAGGCGGGTCACGTCCTCGTCGGTCACTTCACGCAACAAGTGCTTGATGTGGGGCTTTAGGCCTTCATGGATGGCGGCCAAAATCTCCTCCCACGTCTCGCATTCCTCGATGTCGCGGTAGATGCGGTTCTCAATGAAGATCTTCTCCAAGGATGCGAAGTGCCACGTCTCTTGGAGCTCACCAAGTTCGATTTCCAATTCGCGCTTCAGCAAGAAACGCGTGCGATCTGCACTGATGCGCAGGATGTCAGAAATGCCCATGAAGACGGGCTTGTCGTCAAACACCACGCAACTGTTGGGAGCCAAACTCACCTCACAATCTGTAAATGCGTAAAGTGCATCGAGCATCTTGTCGGGCGAGACGTTGTTGGCCAAGTGCACCACCACCTCGACCTTGTCGGCCGTGTTGTCCTCGACTTTTTTGACCTTGATCTTGCCCTTGTCGTTGGCCTTCAGGATGCTGTCAATCAGCGACCCAGTGGTCACCCCGTAGGGAACCTCGCGAACGACCAACGTCTTGCTGTCGACCTTGTCAATGCGCGCACGCACCCGCACGCGGTCCCCGCGAAGGCCGTCGTTGTAGTTCTCCATGTCCGCCATCCCGCCGGTGGCGAAATCCGGATAGAGCTTGAAGCGTTTGTTTTGGTAATGCGCAATGCACGCGTCAATCAACTCGATGAAGTTGTAGGGCAGGATTTTGCATGCCAAACCGACCGCAATCCCGTCCACCCCGCTCGCCAACAGCAACGGAAACTTTACAGGCAGCGTTTCCGGCTCCTTGTTCCGGCCGTCGTAAGAAGACAGCCACGTGGTGGTCTTCGCATTAAACAGGACCTCCAAGGCAAACTTGCTCAGCTTGACCTCGATGTAACGCGGGGCCGCCGCGCGGTCGCCGGTCAAGATGTTTCCCCAGTTTCCCTGGCAGTCGAGAAGCAGCTCGCGCTGGCCGATTTGGACCATGGCATCTCCGATGCTCGCATCCCCGTGCGGGTGATACTTCATCGTGTTGCCGATGACGTTGGCCACCTTGTGGAATCGGCCGTCGTCCATTTCCCGCAGGCTGTGCAGGATGCGGCGCTGCACGGGCTTCAGGCCGTCGTGCTGGTGCGGGACGGCGCGCTCGAGGATGACGTAACTCGCGTAGTCGAGGAAGTAGTCGTTGTACATCCCCCGAACGGGAACGACGTGTTCCATCTCCCCGGCGTCCGAACCCTGGTCTTCACCTGAAAACTCGTCGTCGCGCTCGTCGCGTTCGTCGTCTTGTATGGGGTCGTTCTCGCTCATGCTTCGCTCACTTCGTCTTTCTCCACGCGGAGGTTTTCAATGATGAATTTTTGGCGGTTGGGCGTGTTTTTGCCCATGAAGAAGCCGAGCATTTCTTGAAGGCTCTGCTCCTTGCCGATGACCACAGGGTCCAAACGAATGTCCTCCCCAATGAAGTGGCTGAATTCGTCAGGACTGATTTCCCCGAGCCCCTTGAATCGGGTGATCTCCGCACGGGCGCCCAATTCGTTCAAGGCAGCCTGCTTCTCCACGTCGTTGTAGCAGTAGAAGGTCTTTTTCTTGTTACGGACGCGGAACAGCGGAGTCTGGAGCACGTAGAGGTGACCGCGCTTCACAAGGTCTGGGAAGAACTGCAAGAAGAACGTGATGAGCAACAACCGAATGTGCATGCCATCCACATCGGCATCGGTGGAAATGACCACCTTGTTGTACCGCAACGTGTCGAGGCCGTCTTCGATGTTGAGGGCGGCCTGTAGCAGATTGAATTCCTCGTTCTCGTACACCACTTTTTTCGTGAGCCCAAAACTGTTCAGGGGCTTCCCTTTCAAGCTAAACACCGCCTGGGTGGCGACGTCGCGTGCCTTGGTGATGGAGCCTGACGCCGAATCGCCCTCTGTGATGAACAGCGTGGTCTCTTCGTTGCGGTCTTTCTTGACGTCGGTCAAATGCAACCGGCAATCGCGCAGCTTACGGTTGTGCAGCGACGCCTTCTTGGCGCGTTCGCGGGCGAGCTTTTTGATGCCGGCCAAATCCTTGCGCTCCTTCTCACTCTGAATGATCCGCGATTGAAGGGCTTGGGCGGTTTCCGGGTTGCGGTGCAGGAAGTTGTCGAGTTCGCGCTTGAGGAACTCGAAGACGAAGCTCTTGAGCGAAGGTCGCCCTGGCCCCACGTCTTGGGAGCCGAGCTTGGTCTTGGTTTGGGACTCGAACACGGGCTCCTCCACCTTCACCGCCACGGCCGCAGAAATGCCGCCGCGAATGTCCTGGGCGTCGTAGTCCTTGCCAAAGAAGTCGCGGACCACCTTGATGTACGCCTCTCGGAAGGCCGCTTGGTGCGTTCCGCCCTGGGGCGTGAACTGGCCATTGACGAAGCTCTGATAGTCCTCCCCGTAGGCGTCGGTGTGTGTGATGGCCGCCTCGATGTCCTCTCCGGACAGGTGCACGATCGGGTAACGGAGCTTGCTGTCCAAACGGTCCTCGAGCAGGTCCTTTAGGCCGTTCTCGCTTCGAAACTTCTCCCCGTTGAGGTACAAGGTCAACCCCGTGTTCAGGTAGGCATAGTTCCAGAGCAGCTTCTCTACGTGTTCCGTGAGGAAGCGGTACGCCTTGAAAATCTCGGGATCGGGCTTGAACCGAATGCGCGTGCCGTTGCGCTTGGTGGTGGTTTCCACCTTGGCATCGTCGATGAGTTCGCCGAGTTCGAATCCCGCGCGCTTGATTTGGCCCTCTCGCACACTCTCCACAATGAACTCGGTGCTCAAGGCATTCACCGCCTTGGTGCCGACCCCGTTGAGTCCCACCGACTTCTTAAATGCGCGGCTGTCGTACTTGCCGCCCGTGTTGATCTTCGACACGCAATCGACCACCTTCCCCAACGGAATGCCTCGGCCATAGTCTCGAACGCGCACTTCGTCGTCCTTGATCACCACCTCCACCGTGCGGCCATGGCCCATGGTGTACTCGTCGATGCTGTTGTCGATGACTTCCTTCAACATGACGTAGATGCCGTCATCGGCATCTTTTCCATCACCCAACTTGCCGATGTACATCCCCGGGCGCATGCGAATGTGCTCCTTCCAATCAAGGCTCCGAATGTTGTCTTCCGTGTACGTGACTTGCTCTGCCATATTGTCCTCGAAATTAGAGACGTGGTGCGGGTTTGGGGCCAAATCACAACTCAACTTTTCCACACTTTCAGGGCCATTCACACACCAAAGGCGCCCTACCTTCACGGCATGAAGGATCACGCCGACCACCCCGTCCGCCAGCTCGAACCCCAAAATCTGTGGAACAGGTTTGCCGATTTGAACGCCATTCCTCGCCCCTCCAAGCTCGAGGGCCGCGTGGTGGAGTGGCTGCATCATTGGGCTTCCGAGAAGGGTCTACAATCACTTCAAGACGAAGTAGGCAACGTGTTGATTAAAAAGGAGGCAACTCATGGAATGGAGAATCGTAGGGTGGTCGTTCTACAGAGTCATGTCGACATGGTTTGTCAGAAAAATGAGGCCACCGAATTTGACTTCATGACCGAGGGCATCCGCATGGTGGTCGACGGAGATTGGGTGCGTGCCGACGGCACCACGCTCGGCGCCGACAACGGCATTGGCGTGGCCAGCATTATGGCCGTGTTGGAAAGTTCAGACGTCGCCCACCCCGCGCTCGAAGCCCTCTTTACCATCGATGAGGAAACAGGGATGACAGGCGCCCTCGGGTTGCAAGGCGGCTTTCTCTCGGGAGACATTCTTCTCAACCTCGACACCGAGGACGACGACGAAATCAGCATCGGTTGTGCGGGAGGCGTCGACTTGACGTCCCGTGGTACCTACACCCCCGAAGAAACTGTCAAGGACGGCAACGCCGCCTTGACCCTCGTGCTGCGTGGCGCGTCCGGAGGCCACAGCGGCATGGACATCCACAAAGGACTGGCCAACGCCAACAAATTGATGAACCGCGTGTTGCTCGAAGCCCTCGACCACGTCGACTTGCGCGTGGCTGAAATCCACGGCGGCGGCTTGCGCAATGCCATTCCACGGGAGTCGCGCACGACCGTGGTATTTGCCGAGTCTGACCGCGATGCCCTCGTGGCCGCCTTGACCGCATCCGCCGCCACGCTCCAAGCGGAGTACGCGACCACCGACCCCGAGTTGGTGCTCGAATGGAGCGCGGTGGACCTGCCTGCTTTTGTGTTGGGAGAAGACGACCAGTATGCCCTCCTGCTGGCCATCCAAACGTGCCCCGTGGGAATCCACCGCATGAGCCCGGACATTGAGGGGTTGGTCCAAACCTCCAACAACCTCGCTCGCGTCGCGGTGGCCGACGGCACCGTGGAAATTCAATGCTTGAACCGGAGCAGCGTCGACTCGGAAAAGGACGACCACGCCCGGAGCATCGAAGCGGCGTTTGCCTTGTCAGGGCTGCAGACCGAGCGCAGTGGCGCCTACCCCGGCTGGACCCCCAACCCTGCCAGCGAAGCCGTGGCGATGTGCCGCGACTTGTACCAAGAGCGCTACAACGAAGCGCCACGAGTTCTGGCTTGCCACGCCGGCTTGGAATGTGGCATCCTCGGCACCAACTACCCCGACATGGACATGGTATCGTTTGGCCCCAACATCCGAGGCGCCCACAGCCCTGACGAATGCGTCCAGGTGAGCTCAGTCCAAAAGTTTTGGGGTTACTTCCTTGAGGTGTTGAACCGCATACCGGAAGCCAACTCATGAGCCAAGTGACCTCAAGCCCACTCATCCTCGTCACCAATGACGACGGCATCACCGCCCCCGGCATCCGCAACCTTGTGGAGAGCATTGCCGACCTCGGGGACATCGTGGTTGTCGCGCCAGACAGCCACCAAAGCGGCATGGGACACGCCATCACGATCAGCAACATCTTGCGCATTTCGCCGCACGACTTTGGGATGGCCGGTGTGGAAGCCTACAAAACCAGTGGAACGCCCGTGGACTGCGTGAAGCTTGCCATTTACAAGATTCTCAAGCGCAAGCCAGATGTGCTTGTAAGTGGCATCAACCATGGCTCCAACGCCTCCATCAACGTCGTCTACTCCGGCACCATGTCGGCGGCTGTGGAAGGTGCCTTGGAAGGCATCCCTTCCGTGGGATTCTCCCTGTGTGATTTCGCCGAGGATGCGGACTTCCGCGCCTCTCGCGACGTCGCCCGAACCGTGACCAAGCAGGTCTTGGCGCACGGCACCCCCAAGGGAACGTGCTTGAACGTGAACATCCCCAAGGTGGCGACGGACGAATTGAAAGGCATGAAGGTGTGCCGTCAAGGTGCCGGGCACTGGGCCGACTCGTTTGAGGAAAGGCAAGCACCAGGCGGTCGAACCTACTACTGGATGACCGGCAACTTCACCGACGTCGATAAGGGCGAAGACACCGACGAGTGGGCCCTCAAAAACGGATACGTCAGTGTGGTACCTGTCCAATACGATTTGACCGCCCACCACGCCATGACCGAGTTGAACACATGGGAATTGCGTCTTGAAGACTGAACAACACGTTGCAGACCGTTTCTGGGTCGGACTCCTTGCCGGAGTCCTCGGCACGTTGTGTGGTGGAATCCTGTTGGGGTTTTGGTGGGGCTGGGCGAACGGCTCGTCCTTTTCCTACTTCTACAATGAAATTGTACTCAGCAGCTTGCTTTACCGAGACAGCATCTTGACGGCAAGCACCCTGTTTAATGTGATCTTGTTCTGGGGCGCCAACCGATTGGGATGGGAGCGCATGGCCCAAGGCCTCCTCGCCGTGATTTTGATCACCGTGCCCTTCATCGTCTACCTCCAAGCGACCGCTGGAACATCATGGTGACCCCGCGTGCCTTGCGTCAGGCAGGACGCCTCAAGGTCTTCTTGGTGGCTGGAGAGGCCTCCGGAGACGCCTATGGGGCGCTCTTGATCCGAGAACTCCAACAAACCTGCAAGGCTCAAGGACTGAAGCTTGACCTCGTAGGCTGGGGTGGAGACGCGATGCACGCCGGGGGCGTGCGCCTCTTGACGCACTGCGCGTCGATCAATTTCATGGGCTTTCTCGAGGTGGCCCAAAACCTCCCCACCATCCTCCAAAACCTCAAACGGGCGGAGGCGGACGTGGTGCGGGAAGATCCCGACGTCATCCTGACCATTGACTTCCCCGGCTTCAACATGAGGCTCGCCAAGGCTTTGCGGCAACGTCAACATTCCGCCTTGCGCGTGCAATGGGTGGCCCCGCAGGTTTGGGCTTGGAAAGCCGGACGCGTGGCCCAGTTGCGCGAGGATTTTGACGCCGTGGCCCCCATCCTGCCCTTTGAAGCGGGCAACCTTGAAGCGGCGGGCGTGAGCGTTTGGAACGAAGGGCATCCCCTTCTCGACTTGGTCATGCAAACGCAAGAGGACGCGAGGCCCATTGGATTGGCATTGCTTCCAGGTTCACGAATGCAAGAACTGAAGCACCACCTCCCCATCCTGATCGATGCCGCGCTCGAAGGCGCCATGCAAGGCCTGTGGTCCATGAACGAGGTTGTGGTGGCCGGGGCCCCAGGACGTACCGATTCGGATTACGCCCTCGCGCGAGAGCAGGGCATTCGGGTGGTCTTTGGGGAGACACATCGCATTTTGGCCCAAGCCAAGCGAGCTTGGGTGGCAAGCGGCACGGCCACGCTGGAAGCCGCGTTGCTGAACACCCCTCACGTGTTGGTCTACAAGACGAGTTGGGTCACCTACCGTTTGGCCAAATGGCTGGCGAAAGTAAAATTCATCGGGCTGCCCAACCTTCTGCTCAACCGCGCGGTGGTGCCTGAGCTCATTCAACACGACCTCACGTCCTCCAACTTGCTCTCGCACACATCGCAGTCCTTGGAGGCTCAGCAGCGGGGATTTGCGGAACTTCAATCGCAATTGGGTGGGCCGGGCGCGGCACGCCGTTTGGCCCAGCAGATGCTCGAGGCCTTCACGAAGGAATCCGGCCCCGGGGCTTAAAGCCCCACCACGTGCCCTCCTCGTTTGGGCACCACAATGCGGACGCTCACCTTGGCCTCCCACACACCGTTCGCGGGGACTTTAGCCTCGGACCACGTCACCTCTCCGGTCTCGGCATCCCACACGCCACCGTCTGTCGCCTCCACTTCCATGTCCCAGCCTGGAGCCATGGGCAGGTCTTCCACAACGCGGACCGTCTTGTTTTCCATTCCAGCATTGTGCACCGCCACCGAGCGCACTTGTTCAATCACACGCTTTCCCGACATCCGACGCGTGCCACTCTCGTCTTGCAACAAGGACGCCGTGGCACGCACGCCGTCGTCGAATCCCAACTCCACCGACAAAGAATCGCCCCAAGAAGGCATGTTCAAGGGAAGCACGCCCACCATGGCGTTGCCCTGGAACATCCGACCTTCGCCGGACAGCATTTTCAAGCCCATCCAAGCGTGGGTGTCGCAGGCGCGAATGGCTTCTTCGGATGTGGCAGGACGTGCCTCCCATCGCGGGGTTGCGTCCACCTTGTGCGCGTCAAGAAAGACCCTCGCCGCTTCGCCGGTCCCAGCCACGTCAACCTTGTCCCCCACGGCCATGTGCCAGTTGGAAGCCAATGCACCCTGACCGGCCAGCACGTCCTGACGCGCCCGCACATCCGAAAGTCCGCTGTTGACCCACTGCACGCTGGCGCAGTACCCGTCGTAGGACACCTCTGCCCGGGTCTGCAACTGCGCTTTGACTTGGCGCCGAACTGCGCCGAACAAGGGCTGGCCCGTGCGCAACTCCAACGCGACGTCCTTCCAGCGCTGTCCCGTGGTTTGGACCACCCGGGCAAACCGGGAGATTTGCAATTGTGCCTTGTTCTCGTCCCACGATACATCGTAAGAACTGACCCATCCCGCGCGTGAAGTGGCCACCTCGAGGCGTGCCTCTCCCCGTCCGTCTCCCGACACCACGAGTTCAAGCGCGTGCTGGGCGGTTTGCGATTCGCGCTTGAGGGCGTCAAAATCTGCCGTGGCTGCAGCCAATTGAGTCTCGAGGCTCCGGACGTTGCTGGCGATGTCCACACGATCCAGCGCCAATTCTTGGTGACGTTGTGCCAGGTAATGACGCATTTCCTCGACGTCGTCTACCAGCAACACGTCTTGCCCTCCGCCAATGTCGCGGTTGGCCTCGAGGTACGCCCGTTCCTGATCGAGGGCGGACAACAAGGCCTGTTCCAAATCCAAGGCGAGACGTTTCGCTTTCACTTGTTTGGCCATCCACGCCACATCCTCGGCCACATCCGGCAACGTGGTTGTCTTGTGGATCGCCACCAGACGCATGCCTTCGGGCAACGTCACCTGGGCACTTGTCACATCCACATCGTCAGGCAAACCGACCAATTGCGACCTCCAGATGCTTCCGTTTGACTGAACCTCCCCTTCGAAGGCCAAGACTGCACCGACCTCGTGACACGTGACCTCTGTCAAGGTCCATTGAGCCCCCTGACCGAACACATGAAACATCGTTGAACTCAACAGCAAACAGACAAAGAATCGGATCATCGTCACAGAATTTGGGCTTGAAAGTACAACGCCGGGCGCAGCCGCAAAGGACTCACGCTCAAGGCGCACACACCACGGTGTCCGTCACCCCGGCATAGGCCACAAACCACCCCAAGCCGCCCTCAACATTGGTGCTGGCCGAGGTGGGCAACGCGAAGGGATTCCCCTGGTTGGCCACAGAGTTCTCAAAGGCCCGGATCACCTCAAAGGCCTCGAAAGGGATGCCATCCAGGCGAACCACCACTGTGTCGCCAGTCTTCCAAAAGCCCTCCTCTCCTGGAACTTCCTCCACCCCTGGCTGCGGGGATCGAAAACTGAGGAATGGAAAGGATTGGCCATCCACGAATGCGTCGTCAAAAACGCCGCCAAGGGGGGAGAAAAAATCGCTGTCTTTGCCCAAGCGCATGGAGGACCAGCGATAAGCGTCCCCAAAACCAGGCGGATCCGTGAACGCGGTCCACACGACTCCCAGGCTGTCGTTGGTCGAGGTTTCTGGAATCTCAAACCACACGCTGTCGAGTTGAGGAAGCTCGGTCATGTGGGTGGAGGCCTGCAAGTCATAGTCCACCTCACCGTCGCTCCATTGGGCACGAAGGGCGTAAGACTTGCCCACTGCGCCATGTGTGGACGGCAATCCAAAGCCGGTGTACACACACAAGCTCGTGCTGGCCAAAGCCTCTTGCGAAATGCCGAGGAAAGCCGCCGCTTCCGCGAGTGCTTCGGGGGGCAAATCGTCCGTGCACAACTCGTTCAACGCCACCTCTTCCCCGTCCACGGTCAGCGTCACCTCGGCGCCTCCGATGAACAAATTGGACACCGTGGTGGAGTCCACCGCATCGAAATACCCCTGTGTGGTGGTCAAAAACACCAAGGGCGCCTCGTTCAGCCGAACGGAAGCCTCCATCACCCCTTGCGGCGGCACCTCGGGCAGATCGACTTCCACCAGCGTGGTGCATCCCGCGATGGCGAGACACCCCCCAACAAAAACAGCCGTGATGCTTGCGGATTTCATGGGTACGAAAATACCGCGGGCGACATGGGTTATTGGTCTCGACATGGTGAAAAAACCTCAAGGAATCTCCAATGTTCGCACTCTTGTGCAACGTACTTTTGCGCCAACTCGCAATCATGCTGAACCGCCGCCACCTCAGGATCAAGATCCTGCACGTTCTTTTTGGCTACTATCAAGACGAAGACCGCGATGTCAAACGCGCCCGTCAAGCCCTCGACCACAGCACGCAGAAAATGCAGGAGCTGTATCTCATGTTGCTCGACATGATCGGGTCGATGCAGGCTTTGGCCATCGATCGCATCGAAGCGGGATACAAAAAGCAATTGCCCTCCCCCGAAGATTTGAACCCGAACACCAAGTTTGTCACCAACAAACCCTTGCGCACCCTTGCCAACAGTAAGAATCTGCGGAAGGCATGTGACGAATTGGGGGTCGGCTGGGGCAACCGTCAGGAATTGCTGCGCGCCATCTTCCGCGCACTCCTTGACAACGAAGAGTACCAAGAATACATGGCCTCTGAGGAGCGTGGATTCCAAGTCGATCGCGAGAGCTTGGTCCGAATGTTCCGCAAGCACATGGTCAACTTTGAGATGTTCCAGGACATGCTCGAAGAGGAAAGCATTTACTGGGTGGATGACCTCGATTTGGCCGCAAGCATGGTCATCAAGACCATCAAAACGATCAAGGAAGGCGACGAAGAAGTGAACGTGCTTCCCTTGTGGCGTGACGACGACGACGACAAGGCCTTCATGGAGGACCTGTTCACCAAGTCTCTGTCCCTTGGAGAAGCGAGTGAAGTGTTGATCCAGGAGGGTGCCCAAAACTGGGAGCTCGAGCGCATCGCCACGACGGACAAGATTTTGATGAAGATGGCTTTGGCGGAAGCCCAAACCTTCGAGTCCATCCCCCTCAAGGTGACCCTCAACGAGTACATCGAGCTCAGCAAGTATTACAGCACCCCCAAGAGCCACGGGTTCATCAACGGCATCCTCGACCAGTTGTTTGCCAAGTTGAAAGAATCTGGCGACATCAAAAAAGTGGGGCGTGGACTCATCGAATGACATGCGTCTCGCCGCCGTCATAGGATTGGTCGTCTTATTGGGGTCCTGCGGCAACGACCGTGCCGTGCGTACGGACATGATTGTCATGCCAGCCACGGCCAGCGCCGAAGGAGAGGCTACAGCGGTACGTCCGACCCTTGCCTTTGCGGACACCTCCATGACGTTTGGCATTGTGAGTGAAGGACACGTCGTGACCCACACCTTCTCGTTTGTCAACGAAGGCCCGGGCGACGCCCTCATCGCCGACGTCTCCACATCCTGCGGCTGCACTGTACCCAAGACTTGGCCGCGCAGCCCGCTCGCCCCCGGCGAAACCGGCATTGTGGGCGTATCCTTCGACACCCACGACAAAACCGGCGATCAAGACAAGGTCATCACGGTGGTCGCCAACACAGACCCCGGGGTCATTCGCCTGCACCTCCTAGGGACCGTCCTCTCCCCCGACGGGCGCTGAAGATTCGCGTCCATCCTTCGTTAACTCGACGTGAGGGGGTTATTTTCGGCCCCATGATTTCACACCTTCTTCTCCAAGCCGCAGCAGGCGGCGGCGGCATGTCCACATTGCTCATGTTGGCTGGCATGTTTGGCATCATGTACCTCTTCATGATCCGCCCCCAGATGAAACGCCAAAAAGAAGCCAAGGCCTTTCGCGACGGCGTCAAAAAGGGCGACCAGGTGGTGACCATCGGTGGCCTCCACGGAAAAGTGGTCTCGGTCAGCGAAAAAACCGTGGTCCTTGACTTTGAATCGGGCAAGGCCCGCGTGGACAAAACGGCCCTTTCTCCCAACGGCACTGCCGAGGGCGAAGAGCTCGAAGCCAAGTCCTGATGCGCAGCTCGATGCCTCTGTGGGTGGCGTTGGCCCCCGTGGCGCTTTTGGTGACCCTCTTGGGTGCGGACGTGGTGTACTTCGGCGAAGACAGCTCGTACGGTTCCAACCAAATCGCCCTGCTCCTTGCGGCCCTGTTTGCAGGCGCCTTGGGCATGGGACGCGGCACCACTTGGACGGAAATCCGAGACGCGATTGGCCAGAGCATTGGCACCGCCACAGAAGCCATCCTCATCTTGCTGTTGATTGGCGCCTTGTCTGGCACATGGCTGCTTGCGGGCATCATTCCCGCCTTCATCCACTACGGCATGATGATCCTGCAGCCCAGCATTTTCCTTTTTGCCGCGTGCATCGTATGCGCCGTGCTGTCCCTCGCGACGGGCAGTTCGTGGGGCACCGTCGGCACGGTGGGCATCGCGCTGGTGGGCATCGGCCAAGCCCTCGGCTTGGCGGAGGGCTGGGTCGCCGGCGCGATCATCAGCGGCGCCTACTTTGGGGACAAAATGTCGCCGCTGAGCGACACCACCAACCTGGCCCCAGCCGTCGCCGGAACCGACCTCATCACCCACATCCGCTACATGACCTACACCACGGGCCCCAGCATTGGCGTGGCCCTCCTCGTCTTCTTGGTGGTGGGCTTTGGAGGTGGTGCCTCTGAACAAGGTGCCCAGCTTGCCCCCGGTTTCGCCGAGGCCGTTTCCGGTGCTTTCTCCATTCACCCCGGCTTGTTTGTGGCGCCTGTTGCCGTGCTCTTCATGATCGCGCGGAAGGTGCCTGCGGCCCCTGCCCTGTTTGTGGGGGTCCTGCTTGGCGCCTTGACCGCCATCGTCTTTCAGCCGGAGGTCATTCGCCAAATCGCTGGGGCCGACCTCGGCTACGCGGCCGCGTCCTACGTGGCGTCCATGCAAGCCATGGCCCTTGACGTGGCTGTGGTCACCGGTCATGATTTGGCGGACGAATTGCTTTCCAGCAGTGGCATGAAAGGCATGCTCAACACGGTTTGGCTCATTGTCTGTGCCATGACCTTTGGTTCTGTGCTTCAAGCCACGGGCATGCTGACGCGGATGACGCAGGCGCTCGTGGTGGGCGTCAACAGCACCTTGGGGCTCATTGGCCGAACCGTCGGCGCGTGCGTGGCCTTCAACGTGTTGGCCTCCGACCAGTACATCGCCATTGTGGTGCCTGGCAAAATGATGGGAGAAGCCTACGCCGAGCGCGGCTTGGCGCCCGAAAACCTGAGCCGCACCCTGGAGGATGCAGGCACGGTGACCTCCGTGCTCATCCCATGGAACACATGCGGCGTGGCGCAAAGCGGCATCCTCGGGGTCGCGACGCTCGCGTACGCCCCCTACTGCATTTTCAATTGGGTGTCTCCCCTGATGACCATGCTGGTGGCCGGCCTGGGCTGGAATGTGCGTCGTTTGGCGCAGGGTTCAAGCTTGGCCACAAGCGGTGAACCCGTGTGAGGTCCGATTGTTGAACCTGCATGACCACGCATCCCGCCGCCGACGCACGACAAGATGATTTGATTGTCACCGGAGCGTCTGAGCACAATCTCAAAAACGTGGATGTGGTCCTTCCGCGGAACAAACTCGTGGTGTTCACGGGGGTCAGCGGAAGCGGCAAGTCGAGCCTCGCGTTTGACACACTCTACGCCGAAGGACAGCGGCGGTTTCTGGAAACGCTGAGTGCGTATGCGCGACAGTTTTTGGGCGGATTGAAACGCCCCGATGTGGAGTCCATTTCGGGCCTAAGTCCGGTGGTGGCGATCGAGCAAAAAACCGTCTCGAAGAACCCGCGGTCAACGGTCGGCACGGTGACCGAGATCCATGACTTTTTGAGGCTTCTCTACGCCCGGGCCGCCGACGCATTTTCGCTCGAGACTGGCGAACCCATGGTTCGGTACACGGACGACCAAATCGCGGACAACATCCTCGCCCGCTTCGACGGCCAAAAACTTTTGCTGCTCTCCCCAATGGTTCGAGGCAGAAAGGGCCACTACCGCGAGTTGTTCGAACAGATCATGCGCCTGGGATACCTCCGCGCCCGCGTCGACGGCCAACTCGTGGAACTCGAGTCCGGCTACAAGGTTGACCGCTATAAGGTGCACGACATTGAGGCCGTCGTGGACCGCATTGTGGTGCGGCCCCAAGACGCGGAGCGCATTTTGAAGTCGGTGCAGACCGCCCTGTCTTTGGGCAAAGGCGCCATGGCGGTCATGCCCCTCGACGGCGACACGCCCGTCCACTTCTCTCGCAACCTCATGTGCCCCACCACGGGACTCGCCTACCCTGAGCCCGAGCCCAACCTCTTCAGCTTCAACAGCCCTTACGGGGCATGCCCCACGTGCAACGGCTTGGGCAAGGTGGCCCAGGTGGACCCCGAAACGTTGATTCCGGATCCGAGTTTGAGCGTGAAAAAGGGCGGCATCGCCCCGCTCGGCAAGTTGAAGGACAACCTGACCTCTCGGATTGTGGAAGCCATTTTGGCCTCGCACAAACTGCCGCTGACCACAGCTGTGGGCAAGATTCCCGAGGAAGTCATGGGCCAAATCCTGTACGGCACCGACCGGGACGTCAAGCTGCAAGACCGCGGCGGCATCCGTGGCGGCACCGTGCCCTTTGAAGGGCTTGTTGCGGCCATTGTTCGCTCTGCCGAAAAAGCCAAATCCATCCCCCTCCGCCGGTGGGCGCAGTCGTTCATGCACAAAGTCACCTGCCCCACCTGCAACGGCGCGCGACTCAAGGCCACGAGCTTGCAGTTTCGGCTTGGAGGACGTGACATTGGAGAGCTTGGCCGCATGGACCTTCACGAGCTGGCGTCATTCCTCGAAGAACTGGAGCCCCAACTCACGGAACGTCAGGCCACGATTGCACGGGCGCCTTTGAAAGAGGTGCGCGCGCGGCTGGGGTTTCTGTTGGACGTGGGTTTGGGCTACCTGAGCTTGGACCGGCCCACGCGCAGCATCAGCGGCGGCGAAGCTCAACGCATCCGACTGGCCACCCAAATTGGAAGCCGCCTCACCGAGGTCCTCTACATCCTTGACGAGCCGAGCATTGGGCTTCACCAACGGGACAACCGAAAACTGATTGACAGCCTGTGCGCCCTTCGCGATGCAGGCAACTCGGTGATCGTCGTCGAGCACGACGAAGACATGATGCTCGCCTCCGACCACCTCGTCGACATCGGCCCGGGCGCAGGCGTCCATGGCGGCCAAATCGTCGTGCAGGGGCCACCCCAAAGTCATTTGGACTCCGATTCCATCACGGCGCAATACCTCACCGGCGTCAAAACCATTGCCTTGCCCAAGAAGCGGAGAAAAGGCCACCGCAAGAACCTCATCTTGAAAGGCGCCACCGGCCACAACCTAAAGCAAGCCAACGTCAAAATCCCGTTGGGATGTTTGGTGGGTGTCAGTGGCGTCAGCGGAAGCGGCAAAAGCTCGCTGATCAACCAAACCTTGCTGCCGGCGTTGCTCAATCACCTTCACGACGACATTCGCATTCCCCTCCCCCACAAAACCATCACGGGGATGCAGCACATCGACAAGTGCATTGCCATCGACCAAAGTCCGATCGGCCGCACGCCGCGTTCCAATCCCGCGACCTACACGGGACTGATGGATTTGATCCGCACGCAATTCACCCTCCTGCCCGAAGCCAAAGTCCGCGGCTACAAAAAGGGGCGCTTCTCCTTCAATGTGGCGGGAGGACGCTGTGATTCGTGCAAAGGCGCGGGGGTTCGCACCGTGGAAATGAACTTCCTGCCCGACGTTCACGTCCCCTGTGAAACGTGCCAGGGCAAGCGCTTCAACCGCGAAACGCTCGAGGTTCGGTACCGCGGCAAAAGCATCGCCGACGTGCTCGCCATGACGGTGGACGACGCCCATGACTTTTTCGAGGCCATCCCCAAGATTTACCGCATCACCTCCACCCTTCAGGCTGTGGGACTGGGGTACATCACCTTAGGCCAACAGAGCACCACGCTCAGCGGCGGTGAAGCGCAGCGGGTCAAACTTGCCTCTGAACTGGCACGGGTCGGAACCGGCAGCACCTTGTACATCCTCGATGAGCCCACCACAGGCCTGCATTTCAAAGACATTCAGTTGCTCATCGATGTGCTCCACAAACTCGTGGACCAAGGCAATACCGTGGTGGTCATTGAACACCACCTCGACGTGCTGAAGGTCTGCGATCACTTGATCGACATTGGCCCCGAAGGCGGCAAAGACGGAGGCACCTTGGTTGCTGCGGGAACACCTGAACAGGTGGCCGAGGAAGCTAAAAGCCACACTGGATGGTTCCTCAAGGAACTTCTTGCCAAGGGTTGACTCGCAATGGTTTGATGAACAATGGTTTGATGAACAATGGGTCGCCGACAGGCTTGGAACTCAGCGACGGTGGGGGCCGCGAAACATCACGAGCTCGATGTGGTCCGGACGACGTCCGGACTTTGCGTGGTTTCGGATGACCGGGTAATTCGACACCTGGGTGGTGTTGTCCAGCGTGACCCGCTCATGCCGCTTGGCCATTTCCTCAAACAAAAACTTTTGGAGGTGCACGTGGAGGTTTCGGCCGCGATGCGCGGGCTGGATTACCGACAGGATGCCTTTGTAGAGCGCCACGCCATCTCGTGGCTCCCCAGGCATGTAGATGAAGTATCCTGCCATCTCACGACCCTCTCCGTGTTCAGCCACCGCCACCATCACGTCAGGGCTCCCCAAGACGTGCCGAATCCACTGCGCATACCACTTCTCAGCACTGCCTTCCGGATAGAAGGGTGAGTCAAACCGATTCACGACTGCGGGCGATTTCGCCAAGTGGGTTTGGGTCATCTCCAAAATGGCTTCGTGATGCGATTCATTCCCCCAAACAACGTGGTCTCCGGGCAGTTTGGGATTCAAGTCATGGCGCTGAAGCAATTCCTCCCGCGACCACGTGGTCAACCACTGAAACCGAGATTCCCACAACTCGAATCCTTGGCGCTCCAACAGGGGAATGGCGTGCAATTGTCGGGCGTCAACAAACACTTTGAGCAAGATCTCCGGCCCGACTTCCTCGATCAACTCAAGCAACTGGGGCACCACCTCGGCCTCGGCGTGACCTCCGAGTTTGATTTCCTCGATGGGGAATCCAAAAAAGGACGCTTCCCAAGCGTGCGATTTGGTCAAGTTCTCGGTTGACATTCTGTGGATGGTTTCAAGGCGTCGGGACATGCCGGCCAAAGGTGCCTCATGCGGCCCATGCGCGACCTCAACTCGTTTCTCTAGTCTTGTAAAATTTCGCAGGCGACCCGTACCAAATTTCGTTCTCTGGAATGTCCGCCCTCACTTGGGAACACGCCCCCACGACGGCGTTGTGCCCAATGCTAAAACCAGGCATCAAGGTCACATTGGCCCCAATCAACACGTTGTCTCCAATGCCCCGAACCGACTTCACAGAACCTTGCTCGAGGTTGGGTGTGTCCGTCAAGACAAACGCATACTTGATGGTGGTGTGCTTTCCGATGCTGGCGTTGGCCGAAATGGTGCATCGGCTCCCCATGGTGGTTCCTTCGCCCACCACCACATTTTCTCTCAACTCGCAGTACGCCGTGAACTTGCAATTGGCGCCCACGCGAACCCCTTTCCTCAGAATGCAGAAGGGTCCCACAATGGTGTTGGACCCCACCTCGACGTCTTCTTCTACGTAAGCGAGGGGATGAATTTCGGCAGTGGGATGAATCATCAACGGAGTGCTTTGGTGGGGCTAATCAATGTGTGTTGCTCGTCTTTCTCGTGCCAAACCGCCGGGTTTCTCCTGCGCTTGCGTTGGTCTGAGCTCGACTAGCAATTCGAACGAATGTGCATTCGAGGATTCGAGTTCCAAGGCTTTGGTGCGAGGTGTGTAAATTTACGGAAACAAAGGAATGCACACGAACATCCGCTTCAACCAGCCCCAATGTGTCGGACGCGAGGCCGAGCTGATTGAGCGGGTCTTGCAGAGCCCCAACACCAGTGGAGATGGCCCCATGACCAAAGCGGTCCAAGCTTGGTTTGACGCGGAGTTGGGGTTCAAGGTGTTGCCCACCACATCGTGCTCTTCCGCCCTGGACATGGCCGCCATCCTGTCGGACATCGGCCCCGGAGACGCCTTCATTGTTCCGAGCTACACCTTTGTTTCTTCGGCCAACGCGTTTGTATTGCGCGGGGCGACGCCCCTTTTTGGCGATTCCGCCTCCGACCGTCCGCACATGGGGTTGGACCAAATCAAAGCCGTATACACCCCCGCCGTCAAAGTGGTGGTGATCGTCCACTACGCCGGTGTGTCCTACGATTTGCCCGCCATTGCGGCCTGGTGCAAGGAACAGGGCATCATGCTCGTCGAAGACGCCGCCCAGTCCATGGGCGCGTGGATGGAGGTGGATGGAGATGCGAAACACCTCGGCGGATTTGGGGATTTGGCCACGTTCTCCTTCCACGAAACGAAAAACATTTCCTCCGGAGAAGGCGGATGTTTGGTGGTCAACCGGGAGGACTTGTGGTCTCGGGCGTGTGTGATTTGGGAAAAAGGCACCAACAGGCAGGCCTTCTTTCGAGGCGAAGTGGACAAATACGGTTGGGTCGATGCCGGCAGCAGCTTCCTGCCCAATGAGATGACCATGGCCCACCTCCTCGGACAATTGGAGCAATTTGACACCATCTGTACCCGGAGAAAAGCCATCTGGACCCGGTATTACGAGCGGCTCTCTGCTGCGCTGCCGCAAGAAGCCCTGCCGCCCGATTGGTGCGACGACACCAACGGGCACCTGTTCTATGTGTGCGCCCCTTCGTTGGAGAAACGCAACGAGATGTTGTCCGCCTTGCGGGAAGCTGGTATTGCCTGCCATTTCCACTACCAGTCCCTGCACAAAAGCGCCTACGCCGCGAAAATGGGATGGACCGCTCAAGCCCCGAATGCCGACCGATTCACGGATGCCCTGTTCCGACTTCCACTTCATTTGGGATTGACCGACGACGACGCAGAACGAATCATCGACAACGTGATTCATGTCTGGGGCTGACCTGCGCATCGTCCATTTGGCGTTTGACCACGCCTCGGTGCGCGCCTTGCACAACCTGCTTGAACATGACAGCGGGGCCACCCACTGGTGGTGGATCGAACCCACCCCCTCCCTCAGACACGACATCTTCTCATGGCGAAACGCGTTGCGCACTGCCGAGGTGCCTGCCATGCTTGCCGAGGCAGATGCCGTCGTCATCCATCGGTTGAAGGGGCCCAATTTGCGCTGGCTTGAAACCATGCCCAAGGATGTCCCTGTGGTGTGGGCATCTTGGGGCGACGATTACTATCGCGTGTTGAGGTCACTCAACCGGTCGCTTTTTTTGCCTTGGACGGCAGCACTCAATGCCGTGCTAGGCAAAATGAGCATCACCATGCAGCGGGTGGGCAGCGCCTTTGGCGGGGCGGAAAAGCGCTTCGTGTCCGCCTGCAAACGCGTGGACGCCTTGTCCACCCTGATGGGGGAGCACGCGCCGTTTTTTGGCGTGTTCACTGACCCCAAGCCGCGCACCTACCCCTCTTTTTACAACCCGACCCCACCCGAATCGGACGTTCAATGGTGCACCGATGTACCTGGGCGTGTGCTTCTTGGTACGAATGCCTCGAACACGAGCAACCACTTGGACTTGATGCTTCGAATCAAAAGCGCCAATCCACCTGAAGGCACCCGTTTCGGTGCCGGGTTGAGCTACGGCAGCGCGAGGTACGCCAAGTCCATCGACGTTCTGGGATCATGGTTGTTGCCGCAGTGGAAGGGTCAGTTCGAGCTTCTCCCAAGGCAGGCTTACGCAGATTGGTTGTGCACCCACAATGTCTTGGTCATGAACAACGTCCGGACCCAAGGTACGGGCGTCTTGGTCATGGCCCTGTGGTATGGCATCAGGGTTGTGGTGCGTGCCGACGCCCACCTCACCCCTTTCCTCCGACAGCACGGATTCGCGTTTGATTGCCTTCCGTCACGGGGCTGGGACAACGCACTTTACGCGCCCTTGAACACCCAGGATCGCGAACACAACAGAAGCCTGGCCAAGCACCTGTTTGGGAAGGAACAGCGCCTTCAAACCATGCGGTCAATGCTCGGAGATGTGCGGAGCGGACGGCTCACCCGCCGGTTGACGTGACCTTCTTGTGCGCTTCGGCCGTAAGTGCTTCGATGTCCTGACACATCGCCTCTCCAAAAAACGCTTCCGGGCGCACGTTTCGGTTGGCCCCGCGGGGTTGTTGCTGCTTGGCCAGTGCCCGCACGGGTTGATGCAGCACCGGCAGTCCCAAGTGCTGAGCTGTGGCTCGCAACACCGCTTCCGAGTTGGCCATGAAGGATTCGTAAGTGTGGACTTGCACTTCCGGCGTGTCCCAGCACAGTTTGTTGTGGGTGTCTCGCCATCTCCGTGCGAGCGTCAGTGCAGGCGGTTGGTCCGCATGGTCCAAAAACGCAGGGCGGTGATTGGGGTGCAATGCAGCCAGGTCAACCGAAGTGGCATCTCCCTTCAATCCGAGACGGTCCATGTGAGAACGGATGTTCTGCAGCGGGCCACGGACCAGCAAAATGTGGCGGTTGGCTTGGCTCGCGGCCATGGCTGCCTCGGGATAAAACGTGGCGTTGGGCTCTTTCCACAAGGTGGGGGCAAACGTGACGGGATGCGCGGCAACCAAGGCCTTCATCTCTGATTCGTTCAGGGGCTTGATGGCCGTGCCCCACAGCAAAGGCGTGTCCAACAAGGCCGAAGATGAAGTCACCTCAGATAAAGCTGCGGCAAACACCGTGGTTCCCGATTTGGGCAGTCCAAAAATCCAGTGTCCCTTGGCTTTTCTGGGAAACCACCCTCGGGTCACCGCATCCAGTGCATTCAAGACGGGCGCTTGTTTGGGGTTCCAGAGCAATGGCATGGGTCAAAGGTACCACGGCACTTGACCTATATTGACGGTATGAAGTACAACATCAAAAAGCACCCCAACCTCTCCTGGTCTGAAATCAAGAGCAACGACAGCTGGTCGATTTTCAAAATCATGAGCGAGTTCGTCGAGGGCTATGAAACGCTTCAGGCCATTGGCCCTTGCGTGAGCATTTACGGCTCGGCACGCACGGGGCCCGACACGGAAACTTACAAGGTCTCACGTGCTGTGGCCTCTGCCCTCGTCGATGCAGGATACGGGGTCATCACAGGGGGCGGGCCCGGTGTGATGGAGGCTGGAAACCGCGGCGCCCAGGATCGCGATGGCGTGTCTGTGGGTCTGAACATCGAGCTCCCTTTTGAGCAAAGCCACAACGAGTACATTAACCCTGACACGTGCTTGAATTTTGACTACTTCTTCGTGCGGAAAGTGATGTTCGTGAAGTACAGCCAAGCCTTTGTGGTCATGCCTGGTGGCTTTGGCACCATGGACGAATTGTTTGAGGCGCTGACCCTCATGCAAACCAACAAAATCACGAAGCAGCCCGTCGTGTTGTACGACAGTAAGTTTTGGGCTGGATTGCTCGATTGGTTCAAGCAAACCATGCTGGACCAATACAAGACCATCGGAGACAACGATGACGACCTCTTCCGGTTGGCTGACTCGCCTGAAGAGGTGATTGAGCACATTCAAGGCTACCACAACAAGCACGGCTTGTCGCCCAACTTCTAAGTTGCGCAAGGCCTGTATCTTTGAGGCATGAAACACCTTTTTCTCGGAATGGCCTGTGCTTTGTCGGCGGGCTTCGCTTGGGGACAAAACGTCCCATACACCACTGAACTCATTTCTCAACCGTATGCTCCTCTCGAGGAGTATTCGTCGCTAAACCTTGAACTTGGATGGGACGATCCAGAGGAAATTCTTCCCATTCCCTTTGACATGGTCGTTTGGGGGGATACATGTTCTCTGCTTGGCACAGCCAACCTTGGTGAGATGATTCTTGGCGCGGGAAATGCGAACCACGTGATTGCGCCTGTCTTTTCTGACATCTGTGATGTGGCACCCGCAGACTCTACCGGCCAGGACGTCAGTGAAATTCGTCATACGTTGGAGGGCGTAGCACCCAACCGCATTTTCAAAGTTGAATACCACAATGTCGGATTCTACGACGAGGTGTACGGAGGTGATTCTGTGATGACAGCAACCCAGCGTGCCACCTACCAAGTGTGGTTGCATGAGGCTGGGACAATCACGTACCACTACGGCCCCAACACCATCACCGATTTCGCGTTGATTGCAGCGGAATTCATCAACACAGCAGGACTGATCGGCAACTTCGATCCATATTCCTACGGAGGCACCCTCCTCGTGGCGGAAGGTCCGGCCGACGCTCCTCAGTTCCAATCCACGGACGACATCTATACTTGGCTTTACAGTGGCGCTGCTGGATGGGGAAACACCTGGCCAAGCGAAGGCACGGGTTACGTTTTCAACCCCATTCAGCCCACGGGCATCGAGATGCCTGAGACGGCCCTTTCACTCTCGGCTTACCCCACCCCAGCCCACGACCGACTTCACGTTCAATTGGAAGGCCATGCCCCTGTGCGTGCGTCGTGGCGCGATGCCCATGGACGCGATGTGGGCTTGCAATGGCTCCAACCTGGCCAAACCACCCTCGATGTGAGTGGATTGGAAACGGGCACCTATGTGCTTCGCATGGAGGATGGCCGCGCCCTTCGCGTCGTCATTCAACACTGACACGATGTCACCACGTCAGGTCCGTGGCCTGACGAATTTGACAGCCCTGCTCCTCAATTGGCAGGTGGCACGAGAATTGACAAGAGAAGGACGTCTCGCATCCGCAAGACGTCCTTTTTGATTTGACTGAAAAAAAACAGACCACGCCATGGCACAACAAGGCACAATCAACGTCACGACCGACAACATCTTTCCTATCATCAAGCAATTCCTGTACAGCGACCAGGAAATCTTCTTGCGCGAGCTCATCTCCAACGCGGTGGACGCCACCCAAAAGCGCAAGATGCTCGCCTCCCTCGGCGAGGTGGGAGAAATCACCGACACGCCGCAGGTGGAGATCCTGCTCGACGAAGCCGCAGGAACCATGACCATCCGCGATGCTGGAATCGGCATGACCGCGGAGGAGATCGACAAGTACATCAACCAAATCGCCTTTTCCGGCGCCACCGACTTCCTCGAGAAGTACAAGGACGCCGACGCGAAGCAGGCGATCATTGGTCACTTCGGGCTCGGGTTTTACTCGGCCTTCATGGTGGCCGACCGCGTGGACATCGTCACGCTCAGCCAGCGCGAAGGCAGCCAGGCTGTGAAATGGAGCTGCGACGGCTCCCCCAACTTCTCTCTTGAGGACATTGACAAGGAGACCGCCGGCACCGACATCGTGCTCCACATCTCCGAGGACGCCAAGGAATATCTCGCCGAAGAGCGCATTCGCGAAATCCTGAACACCTACTGCAAATTCATGCCGGTGGAAATCGTGCAAGGCACCATGTCGGAGTACATCGACGATCCCGAAGGCGCGAAGGACGAAGACGGGAACGTGAAGAAGGTCAGCGTCGAGGTGCCGTTTGTGGTGAACAAGACGGAGCCCGCGTGGACCAAGAAGCCCGCGGACCTCGCCGACGAAGACTACAAGGAATTCTACCGGGACCTCTAC
>Ga0115013_10000104_pt1 | contig 55280 bp, 54 predicted proteins | sample SouAtlMetagenome_2_FD_88686 | JGI IMG/M metagenome (GOLD analysis project Ga0115013, IMG submission 88686) | Marine eukaryotic phytoplankton communities from Atlantic Ocean - South Atlantic ANT15 Metagenome | ecosystem: Environmental > Aquatic > Marine > Oceanic | place: South Atlantic Ocean...
GACAAGCTATTGCTGACAGTTGGCCACAAAATATTGATGATTCTGCAGCTTTTAAGGATTGGAATTGGAAAAGTTCCGTTAATTTGCAAGAAATGACTTCGGATATGCTGAAGAACATTGAAACACTAATTACCGAATAACCCATCAATGAGTTTGGATTTACATATTTATAATACACTTAGTCGTCAAAAAGAAGTCTTTAGCCCTTTACTTGCTAGTCACGTAGGCATGTACGTTTGTGGGCCTACTGTATATGGCGAACCGCACTTGGGGCACGCTAGACCTTCTATAACTTTCGACATTGTCTTTCGCTACCTTCAACATTTAGGGCTCAAAGTGAGATATGTGCGTAACATTACCGATGCAGGACACTTGGTGGATGATGCCGATGAAGGGGAAGATAAGATCGCTAAAAAGGCTCGATTAGAACAATTAGAGCCTATGGAGGTGGTACAATTTTACACCATCAAATACCATAAGGCAGTAGAGGCTTTAAATTGTTTGCCTCCATCTATTGAACCTAGAGCAACAGGGCATATTATTGAACAAATTGAAATGGTTAAAACCATTCTTAACAACGGCTATGCTTATGAGGTCAATGGCTCGGTTTATTTAGATGTCAATAAATACAATGAGGATTTTCCCTACGGTAAATTATCAGGTAGAAATTTAGAAGACACTTTAGAAAATACGAGAGCTCTAGAAGGACAAAGTGAAAAGAAAAGTCCGGTGGACTTTGCAATATGGAAAAAAGCCTCCCCAGAGCATCTTATGCGTTGGCCCTCTCCTTGGGGAGATGGCTTTCCGGGTTGGCACTTAGAATGTTCGGCTATGAGCAGTAAATACTTAGGTGATACCTTTGATATTCACGGTGGCGGTATGGATTTAGTCTTTCCGCATCACGAAGCAGAAATAGCCCAATCTAACGCTTGTAACAAATGTGACCCCGCTAAATATTGGATGCATAATAACATGATTACCATCAATGGACAAAAGATGGGTAAGTCCTTAGGCAACTTCATCAACCTTGAAGAATTTTTCAGTGGTAGCCACGATTTATTAGAACGAGCCTACAACCCCATGACGGTACGCTTTTTCATTTTACAAGCACATTATCGTAGCCCATTGGACTTTTCAAACGATGCTTTACAGGCTGCCGAAAAAGGTATGAGTAAACTATTGAATGCCACAACTACATTACAAATTCTAAAGGCAAGTGCCGAAAGTACTGTAGACATTAAAGTCTTAGAAGACCAATGCTACAAGGCTATGAATGACGATTTCAATACGCCTATTCTTATTGCTCATTTATTTGAAGCTGTGCGTATTGTCAATTCAGCAAAAGCAGGTGACGAACAGCTTAAAAAAGAAGACATACAACAACTCAATCAATTATTTGACACCTTTGTATTCAACATTTTAGGTTTACAAAAAGATCAAGATACCAAAGGTAATGACTTGACCAAAGAGGTGATGAACATCATTCTTCAACTAAGAGGAAATGCCAAAGCCAATAAAGATTGGACGAGTGCAGACCTTATTCGAGACGAGTTAAAAAAGCTAAACATAGAAGTTCGTGACGGAAGTGATGGCAGCTCTTGGGAAGTGAAAAATTAATGCAAATGACGATGAAACAATTACCTCTCTATTTGGTATGCCTTATATTTTTGTGGGCATGTTCAGACAATAAGTCCACACAATCTGTAAAAAAGCCGGTAAAAGAAGCTGTTGAAGTGCCTGACTTCAATGCCGATAGTGCCTATATGTACATACAACAACAGGTTGATTTTGGCCCTCGTTTTGTGAGCAGTAAAGGTTGGCAACAATGCGGTGATTTTTTGGTCGAAAAGCTAAAAACCTATACCTCTGACGTACAAGAGCAAAACAGCCCCATCAAAACTTACGATGGCAAATCGCATACCTTGAGGAATATCATTGCCTCATTTAGTCCTGAAAAGAACAACCGAATATTGTTATGTGCCCATTGGGACACACGCCACGTTGCCGATTATGATGTAGAGCGACAAGACGAACCCATATTAGGTGCTAACGATGGGGGTAGTGGTGTCGGTGTGCTGATAGAGTTGGCGAGATTATTATCACAACAAGAAAGTCGTATTGGTGTTGACATAATTTTATTCGATGCCGAAGATTATGGCAATCCAGATGGTGATGGTTCAAGTATGACATCCAGTTGGTGTATCGGCTCTCAGTATTGGGGCAATAACCCACACACTACTGATTATTATGCTCAATACGGCATATTGTTAGATATGGTGGCTGCTAAAGATGCTCGTTTTACCCACGAGGGCTTGTCTAGAACTTATGCTCAACGTATACTTAAAAAGGTATGGTCAGAAGCGCACCGATTAGGCTATGGTAGTTATTTTGTATACCAACCCACGCCACAAATTATTGACGACCATTACTTTGTGAATACACTAGCAAACATTCCAACCATAGATATTATTGAGTATGATAACAATACCGCAACTGGCTTTAATAAGCATTGGCATACCCACGGCGATGACATGAGGAACATCGATAAAAAGACATTAAAAGCTGTTGGTCAAACCGTTACATCTATTGTCTATAAGGAATAAAAATAATAGAGTTGATATCAATACTTTATTAATTTATACCGACCTTTGTACCTTGAAAAAATCAACTATTTAAATTATTGATATGGAAATTTTCTTGTTCATCATAGCACATTGGTACTTATCGCTTTTTGCACAATCTTTTTTTCACCACCGCTATTCGGCACACCAAATGTTTACAATGCCTAAATGGGTAGAAAAATTCTTTTTTGTCTTTTCTTTTATTGCTCAAGGATCCTCCTATATGAGCCCAAAAGTTTACGGTATTTTACACCGACTTCACCACGAACATGCCGATAAGGAAGACGATCCACATTCACCATTATTTTCTAAAAATTTCGTTAGTCTTATGGTAAAAACCTACCATAAATTCGCTGGTATTCAAAGTGGTGCTATCAAAGTAAAAGAGGCTATCACTAAAAATTTACCTGATTGGAATTGGTTCGATAAAATGGCCGGCTCCTTAATAGTAAAAGTGCTTTGGTCCTTATTCTACATTTGGTTTTATTACACTTTCGCTACAGCTTGGTGGATGTATTTATTTGTACCCATGCACATTGTGATGGGGCCTATTCACGGTACCATTGTCAATTGGTTTGCACATAAGTTTGGTTATACTAACTACGAGGTAGATGACACTTCTAAAAATCTTATGCCTTTCGATATTTTTATGCTAGGAGAGGGTTATCATAACAATCATCACGCTCAGGGTGGAATGGCTAATTTTGCTAGAAAATGGTACGAGATTGACCCCATTTATCCAATCATGAGATTGATGGACTGGGTTGGTCTGATACGAATAAATCCGGTAGCATTACGCAGCTAATCGTCGCATCCTTCAGGAGCAATTTCTAAAGTATGAATTTCAAGTACCTCGCCATTCATTTTGGCAGTAATAATGACTTGAACGGGTAAACCCATTTCTGGCACTAGCTCAGAATAGTATTCGTCCATACCCCACAAGTCTTCTCCTACAAAGCGAACAGCCACATTGTCTTCATCTTCAAAATAATGCTGACCTTCACTCATCGTCCACCAACCCTCCATACTAACCAAAGGTTGGTCTTGTGCGCAAGAGAACGAAGAAATGCAGAAAAAAGCCGATAAGATTAAGCGTTTCATTTTACAAAAATAAGCATAATCTCGTATCTTGCAGCAAAACAATTCCGTTATGGCACAAGTCAAAAAACTGTTTCTTATTGATGCCTTTGCGCTAATCTATCGTTCTTACTTTGCATTTAGCAAAAACCCACGTATCAATTCCAAAGGTCTTGAAACTTCTGCTGTTTTAGGGTTTGTAAATAGTTTAGTGGAAGTCATTAAAAAAGAAAAACCTACTCATATAGCTGTTGTTTTTGACACCCCCGCGGCAACGGTTAGGCATAAAGAATACAGCGAATACAAAGCTAATAGAGAGGCTATGCCTGAGGGTATAGCCGTAGCTTTACCATATATCGACCAGTTACTTGAAGCATTTAACATTTCTAAACTATACGCCGATGGCTACGAAGCCGATGACGTGATAGGAACTTTAGCTAAAAAAGCCGAAAAGCAAGGTTTCGTAACCTATATGATGACACCTGACAAGGATTTTGCTCAATTGGTTTCTGAAAATATATTACTGTATCGACCCGGCAACAAATGGAAGCCAACCGAAACGTGGGGTGTACAAGAAGTACTTGACAAATTTGAAATCAAAGATGTTTCACAAGTCATTGATTTCCTAGGAATGATGGGCGATGCTGTAGATAACATTCCAGGCTTGCCGGGTGTTGGTGAGAAAACTGCTAAAAAGCTATTGGCAGAGTATGGCAATATGGAAGGCTTATTAGAAAATGCACACCTAGTAAAAGGTAAATTGGGGGAAAAGATACAAGCCCATAAAGAACAAGGTATTTTATCCAAACGATTAGCCACCATTTTATTAGATGCTCCAGTAGAAATTGATGAGCCTACTCTAGCCGTCAAAAAATTCGATGCAGAAAAAGTACAAGCCCTATTCGAAGAATTAGAATTTAGAAACCTCGCTAAACGCCTTTTGGGTCAAAGTGAGATGCCAGAGAAAGCAGAAACAAGTGATAGCAATAAAAGTCAAAAAACAAACCCTAATGATGGACAAATGGGTTTATTTGACATAGAGGTTGAAGACACACCTCCTGCCCCGTCCTATCAAACAATTGAAGATCTAAAAACCATTTACACTTTAATAGAAAGTAGTGAACAAAGAGCTGCTCTTTTAGAGCAACTATTACAACAACAATCGGTGTGTTTTGATACAGAAACTACTGTCCTAAACCCTCTTAAAGCGGATATTATAGGCATGTCTTTTTCTTATCAAAAAAATGAGGCCTTTTACGTTCACATAACAGAAGGTCAAGAACAAGCAGTAGTCAATGAGTTTAAAGGCTTTTTTGAACATACAGAAATAGAGAAGATTGCTCAAAATTTAAAATACGATTATAAGGTTCTCGCCAAATATGGCGTGCACATTAAAGCCCCTATTTTTGACACCATGTTAGCTCATTACTTGCTAGAGCCTGACCAACGACACAACATGGATGTATTGGCACAAAATTACCTCAACTATTCAGCCATATCTATAGAAACTTTAATAGGTAAAAAAGGAAAAAACCAGCTCAGTATGCGACAAGCTCCTTTAGAACAGCTATGCCAATACGCCTGTGAAGATGCTGACATTACTTTTCAATTAAAGGAAATTTTTCACAAAAAATTGGAAGGCAGTAAAAGCTATGAAGTATTTAAAAAGATAGAAATGCCTTTGATTCCTGTGCTATCAGCTATGGAGCTGGAAGGTATTAAAATTGATATCGATGCTTTAGCAGAATTTTCAAAGCAGTTGGAACAAAAGATTGTTGAGTTAAACGATAATGTACAACAATTAGCGGGGATACCCTTCAATTTAGCCTCGCCTAAGCAATTGGGACAAATCCTCTTTGAGCATATGAAATTAGTGGATAAGCCTAAGAAAACAAAGACTGGGCAGTATTCTACTTCAGAAGATACACTACTAAAGTTGAAAGGAAAACATGCCATTATTGACAATATTCTTGAGTTCCGTCAGTTACAAAAGCTAAAATCTACCTATGTCGATACCTTGCCAGAATTGGCAGATGCCGATACACACCGTATTCACACGACCTATCAACAGGCAGTAGCAGCTACTGGTCGATTAAGTTCGGTAAACCCCAACTTACAAAACATACCAATAAGAAGTGAAAAAGGTAGAGAAGTACGCAAAGCCTTTGTCCATAGAAATGAAAACTTTACCTTATTGGCTGCCGATTACTCTCAAATTGAATTACGTCTTATGGCACACCTTTCGCAAGATGAGGGCATGTTGTCTGCTTTCCAAAATGGAGAAGATATACACGCCGCCACGGCAGCTAAAGTATATCAGGTCGAATTAGAAAAGGTGTCTAGAGAACAGCGTTCTTATGCTAAAATGGTCAATTTCGGTATTATTTATGGCATATCAGCATTTGGCTTAGCTCAACGTTTGGGTATTAAAAGAGGAGAGGCTAAAGAAATAATTAACAATTACTTTATACAATATCCCAAAGTAAAAGACTATATGGACTTAAGTATAGAACAAGCCCGAGAAAAAGGCTTTGTAGAAACCATAATGGGAAGAAAGCGAATGTTGAATGATATAAACTCTAGAAATGCTGTAGTAAGAGGCTATGCTGAGCGCAACGCTATTAATGCGCCTATACAAGGGTCAGCAGCAGATATTATTAAAATAGCAATGATAGACGTCCATGAGGCTTTTAAAGGACAAGACTACAAGTCTAAGATGTTATTACAAGTGCACGATGAATTAGTATTTGACGTTCATAAAAGCGAAATATATATTCTCAAAAGCCTAATTAAGAATAAGATGGAACAAGCCGTCTTATTAAGTGTTCCTTTGGATGTGGAATTAGGACAGGGTCTCAATTGGCTAGAAGCCCATTAAGATGTTTATTTCTTGTTTTTATATATAGAGTACAACACCAAAAGTGCCGCAACACCAATAAAACTACTCTGCCCTATAGAGCCGATAGCTTTAGAAATATTACCTACTACATTCCAGCCAAATAACGGTTCACCAATGATAAGTTGAACGGTAATACCCAAGCACAAGATAACTACAGCAAAGGAAGTTAGTTCACTAGCTAAGCCCTTTATTCTTTCTAATAAATCTTTCATTCTGTCCGTATTTAAAGATTAAAGTTAAAAAAAGCCCGTCAATATGACGAGCTTTTTTAAATTATTTATAGGTCATCTTATTTCTTTAGTAAAGAAAATAAAATCAAGATAGCTAAAAATCCAGCAAATCCAGAACCAGCTAAAGAACCTAATACATTAGTTACGTTCTCAATAACTGTTACTCCGAACATCGCGCCAGAGCCAAAAAGAATTTCAACAGCTACACCTAAACCTAATAAGGTAATAACTAATGCTGTTAAACCTGTAAAAAAATCACCGAAGTATTTAAATACTTTATCCATTTTTTAAAAAATTTGATTAATAATGATGACAAACATATGAGGCTGAATGATATGTGTCAAATTATTTACCCCGCAAGTGTCAAATTGAAGGAAATAAGTAAAAAAAGGTTTTTTTGACACCTGTTTTTAGATAATAATTTGATTTACAGTTATTTACAAGAAAAAATAGTGTTAAGTTTTATGACTAATATTTTTCATTACTAACAGTGCAATGTTTAAAAACTTAGGACGTTTTAATAGTCTGATTTACAGCTAGTTAAATCTATAAAGATGCTTTTTTGACATCAAAACAAGCAAAAATTACAAATCACGTACAGAATACAGTACGTCTTTGTATTTGGAACAATTATTTAAGAAATCGACATACTTTTTAGCAACTATCTCAGCAGAAGCAAGTTCGCCGTCTTCTTTGTAAGATATGAAACGGTCTACTTCGGGAAAGTCTGTTTTATCGGCTTCTCTTATCTCCTCCTGCATAGCAGTATCTACAATTCCAGGAGCTACAGAATATATTTTAAGCTTAGGATATTCTAATTGCAGAACTTGAGAAAACATATCCAATGCAGCCTTTGAAGCACAATAGGTACTCCAAGAATGTATGGGGTTTTTACCTGCTCCTGAACTTATATTCAGAACTATACACTCGGATTTACTCTTTTCAAAGCAAGAAATAAACTGATTACATAAAATACTTGGCGCAGAAATATTCAAAAAGTAATTTTCTGAAATTTCTTCTTCTTCATGTAAATTAAGTGGTTTTACAGGACCTATAGAACCGGCATTATTGATAAGGACTACTTTATTGGCATTAAAAGAATTGGGTTTGAATATTTTATCTGTCCAAGGTTGTGATAAGTCAATGTAGTGATGTTGATATCTGTCGTGTTGTATGGTTCTTGATCGGGCAATGCCTATGACCATATTATTGGTGTTTTCTAATAATAATTCAGCTATTGCCTCGCCAATTCCACTACTTGCTCCTGTTATATAAAATACGTCCATTATATTTGCTTTAATGCTTGTTCAAGGTCTGATTTTAAGTCTTCAATGTCTTCAACACCGACACTAAGTCTGATAAGAGAGTCTACCACGCCTGTTTTTTCTCTTTCTTCTTTGGGTATAGCCGCATGAGTCATACTCGCCGGGTGACCACACAAGGATTCTACACCACCTAAAGATTCTGCTAAAGTAAAATAATGAGTAGAGGACACTACTTTAAAGGCATCATCTAATCGGTTGTCAACTAGTGAGAAGGACAACATACCTCCAAAATCTTTCATTTGTTTCTTGGCAATTTCATGGTTAGGGTGGCTTTCAAATCCGGGCCAATAAACCTTATCTACTTTAGGGTGAGCTGCCAAAAAGTGAGCAATGGCTTTGCCATTGTCACAATGACGTTGTATTCTTAGGTGTAAGGTTTTTATACCTCTTAATACAAGGAAACTGTCCATAGGTCCAGGTACAGCACCACAACTATTCTGTATAAAATAAAGACGCTCTGCTAGAGTATCGTCATTAAGCATTAAAGCACCCATTACCACATCGGAATGACCTCCTAAATATTTTGTTACCGAATGCATAACAAGATCAGCACCCATATCCATAGGGTTTTGAAGATAAGGAGAAGCAAAGGTATTGTCTACACCCAATAGAATACTATTAGCCTTTGCTATTTTGGCAACGGCTTCTATGTTAATGACATTGAGCATAGGATTGGTTGGGGTTTCCACCCAAATAAGCTTAGTCTTATCATTGATATAATCGGCTATTTTATCGGCATTTTCCATGCCAATAAAATGAAATTTAATACCATAGTTTTCAAATATCTTAGTAAAGATACGATATGTACCACCATATAAATCGTTGGTAGATACCACCTCGTCACCAGCTTTTAACAGTTTTATTACGGCATCAATAGCTGCCAGGCCACTACCAAAACATAGGCCGTACTTGGCATTTTCAAGAGCTGCTAAATTACTTTCCAAAGCGGCTCGGGTAGGGTTTCCTGTTCTAGAATATTCAAAACCTTGATGATCGCCAGGACTAGCCTGAACATAAGTCGAGGTTTGATAAATAGGTGTCATTATTGCTCCAGTAGATTTGTCAGGCTCTAATCCTGCATGAATAACTTTAGTATTGAACTTCATTTATTTTATAATAAAATATGGGGCTAAGTTACACAATTAGACACAAAAAAAAGAGGGGGAATATCCCTCTTTTCTAATACTGTATTTAATCTAATTTTTATTGAATATACATTTTACGGCTTTTCACCATACCATTAGCATAACGTTTCAATTCAACATAAACCCCTTTTTTTAGTTGGCTAGTAAGTTGATATTTTTTGCCTAAAACATCAATATATTCAGTAGATAATAATTGTGCATTTATGATATTCCATGCATCATTGATATCTGTATTGAATTGCCCATCAACATTAAAGTAGAACCATAGTGAAGCATAAAAATAAGACTTATTACTAAGATTATCATTCTAATATCCTTGAATATTAACTAAGCCTTACGTCTTTAAGAGAAATTATAAGCCATTTATAAACTATAATATTTGTTGGTATATTTGCCTCATAATTGTAACGAATAATGAAAAAAGCCTACCACCTAGCCCAATGCAGTACCTGCCAACGCATCTTAAATGAGGTGAATTGGAAAGGGCAATTGCAAGAGATACGAACAGAAAAAATTAGTGAAGAACAATTGGACCAAATGGTAAAAATGAGCGGATCGTATGAGTCCTTATTTAGCCGACGTGCCTTGAAATACAAAAGCATGGGCCTGAAAGACAAAGCCCTTGGTGAAGCCGATTATCGACAATTAATTTTAGAGGAAGATACTTTCCTGAAACGACCAGTATTTATCGTCAACGATAAAATATTTGTTGGTAACAGCAAAAAAACTATAGAAGCACTTAGCTCTGCACTAAATGAATAAACGACTTCTTGCCCACTTAGCCCTTTTTGCTGCCAACCTCATTTATGGCATCAACTATACCGTTGCCAAAGAGGTGATGCCCGATTATATTGAACCCTTAGGATTTATTTTAGTTAGAGTAACTGGGGCTGTCGTTTTATTTTGGTTATGCTACGCTTTATTTTATTATGAAAAAGTTAAAAAAGGAGATTTGCTAAAACTAGCTGTTTGTGGTTTGTTTGGAGTCGCCATCAATCAAATGCTTTTTTTTGAAGGCTTGAACCTCACCACTCCCATCAATGCTGCCGTAATTATGGTAAGTAATCCAATCTTAGTTTTGCTGTTCGGCATCTTCTTGGCTACTGAGAAATTTAGCACTAGGAAAGGAATCGGTGTAGCCTTAGGAGCACTAGGTGCAATAATACTCATTACTAATGGTGGTCAAGTCAGTATGAACAACGAACATTTTTGGGGCAACATTATGGTGTTTATCAATGCCTCCTCCTACGCTATATATCTAGTACTTGTAAAGCCCCTCATGCAAAAATACAAACCCATAACAGTAATTAGTTGGGTGTTTTTATTTGGCATTCTATTTGTCATTCCTTTTGGTTGGTCGGATTTCCAAGCCATACAATGGGCAACTATGCCCAGCGGTATTTTATGGCGAGTAGCTTTTGTAGTCATTGGCACTACTTTTTTAGCTTACCTCTTTAACATCTATGGATTAAAAACCCTCAACCCTTCAACAGTAAGCACCTACATCTATTTACAGCCCGTTTTGGCTAGTATCGTCGCCATAATTGCTAGTAGTGATAGCCTCGATATAACCAAAATAGGCTCAAGCATTCTTATCTTTTTAGGGGTTTATTTAGTTAGTCATAAAACAAAAGCAGTACAAGACTAGCAATTTATTACCTTTGCTAATTAATTCATATAATATGATTCTATCGATGACAGGCTACGGTAAAGCCGAAACAAATGCTCACAACAAAAAGTTTACTGTGGAGATTAAATCCTTAAATAGTAAGCAAATCGATATGAACGTTCGTGTACCTGGCTCTTACCGAGATAAAGAATTGAGCATACGTAAACTATTGAGCACAGCTTTAAGTAGAGGCAAAATTGACTGTTCTCTCTATGTGGAAAATACTGGTACAGAAAAAACTGCCAATATCAATACTGAGGTAGTCAAAAAATATTACCATGACCTGCAAAATATTACTAAAGAACTCAATAACAATGACGAACTAATGAGTACTGTTATGCGAATGCCAGAGGTCATGAAAGTAGAAAAAGAAGAAATAGACCCACAAGAATGGGAAACTATAGAAAGCCTCATTCAACAAGCATCTAATGCCTTAACTCAATTCCGAAAAGATGAAGGGCAATCCTTAGCTCAAGACTTTAAACTAAGAATAGAAAATATACGTGGCTTAATGCTTAGCATAGAAAAAGAAGAACATCAAAGGGTAGCTAATATTAAAGAGCGTATTGTAGAAAAACTCGGTGAACTGAAGTCTAATGTTGATGAAAGCAGGTTAGAGCAAGAGCTCATATACTTTCTAGAAAAACTGGACGTAACAGAAGAAATTGTCCGTCTATCCAATCACCTAAATTACTTTTTAGAAACTATGAATTCGGATATTTCTGAGGGTAAAAAATTAGGTTTCATCTGTCAAGAAATAGGTCGTGAAGTCAATACCATAGGTTCTAAGTCCAACAATGCCGAGATGCAACAACAAGTGGTGCAAATGAAAGACGAATTAGAAAAAATAAAAGAACAAATACTCAATGTCCTCTAAAAAAGTCATCATTTTTTCTGCCCCATCGGGTGCTGGTAAAACCACTGTTGTCAAACACCTACTCCAAAACTTGACCTCTCAATTGTCGTTTTCTATATCGGCATGTAGTAGAGCACCTCGCCAAAACGAAGTCAATGGCAAAGACTACCATTTTTTGTCGGTTGAAGACTTTAAAAAAGGCATAGAAAATAAGCTGTTCTTAGAATGGGCAGAAGTCTATCCCAATTTGTTTTACGGCACTTTGCTAGAAGAAGTTGAACGCATTTGGTCCAACAGCAAAGCCATTATTTTTGATGTAGATGTAAAGGGTGGTATTTCTCTCAAACAACACTTTGGCGAAAAGGCATTATCTGTTTTTGTAGCTCCGCCGTCTTTAGGTGTTTTAGAAAAAAGACTTCGCAACAGAGGAACAGAAAGTGAAGAAGACCTTCAAAAACGTATTGGCAAAGCAGCCCAAGAAATGACACATAAGAGTGATTTTGACAAGGTGTTGGTCAATGAAAATTTAGAACGAGCTTGTCAACAAGCTCTAGAAATGGCGCAAGATTTTTTAGCTAACTAAGATGAAAACAGGTTTGTTTTTTGGTTCGTTTAATCCCATTCATGTGGGGCATATGGCAATTGCTCAATATATGCTCGAACACACTGACATAGATAAAGTATGGTTTGTAGTATCGCCTCAAAATCCCTTTAAGACGAAAAGCACACTGCTCGACCAACAACACCGTTTAGTTCTCGTTCGTATTGCCACCGAAGACGATCCTAAGCTGACAGCGTCAAACATAGAATTTTCCTTGCCTATTCCCTCCTACACCGTTGATACCTTAACACATCTTAGGGAAAATTATCCTAAGGAAAATTTTGCACTTATTATGGGCCAAGATAACTTGACCAACTTTCACAAATGGAAAAATTATGAGGCTATCCTCGAATGGCACGATATCTATGTGTATCCTAGACCTAAGGCTAAAAGTTATGAATTAGAAAATCACCCTAAGATACACCTCACCCAAGCCCCTATGATGGATATTTCTGCTGAATTTATCAGAAAATGTATTCAAGAAAATAAAGCGGTCAGCTATTTCTTACCTCCCAAGATTATGGAATATATCGACGAGATGAATTTTTATAAATAAATTCTTATACCGGATCTAGAACAGAGATAATACTTTCAAAAATAAAGCCTCCATCGGTGTTCTTAAGCTCTTGGTCGGCAGCACGTTCGGGGTGTGGCATCATACCAAATATATTACGACCAACATTGCAGATACCAGCAATATTTTCTACCGCACCATTAGGGTTGATTTCTTCTGAAATATTACCATCTTTATCGCAATATCTAAAAATAACTTGTTCGTTATCGTTCAGTTGTTGTAAGGTTTCAGCATCTGCAAAATAACGCCCCTCACCGTGAGCAATAGGAATACTTAAGGGTTCATCGAGATTGACTCTGTCAGTGATACAACTGCGATTGGTTTGTGTCGATAAATAAACGTTTTTACAAATGAATTTGTGACTGTTGTTATGCAATAAGGCACCGGGTAACAAACCAGATTCGCAAAGAATTTGAAAGCCATTACAAACACCCAAAACAAAGCCTCCATTATTAGCAAATTCAATCACTTTTTGCATGATAGGAGAAAAACGAGCAATAGCACCAGAACGCAGGTAATCACCATAAGAAAAGCCACCAGGAAGAATGATAAAATCACAATTCTGAAGGTCGGTATCTTTATGCCAAAGACTAACTACTTCTTGTTTGTAAAGTGTTTCTAAAACATAAATCATGTCTTTATCGCAATTAGAACCGGGGAATACTACAACGCCAAATTTCATTTATTAATAGGTTTATGTTGAGCAAACAAATTTAAAAAAATTTATGCCTAAAATAGTGGTGCTAGTTGTAAATATACAGTACTTATTAAGATAAGTATAAACAAACTTTCATACCACCACCTTTTTTCAATAAAAAGGAAGTAGTTTGCTGTTAGCACAGTAAATGGAAGGGAAAAAAGCAAGAGGTAATTCCAACTATCTTGGACGAAGAAGAAGCCTACAAAAGCACAAATAGAATAAGCAAAAAAGATATAAAAGGCTTTTCGAGAGCGTAAACTTTTCATAGTCAGCCACAGAGCTAGTTCTCGAATAGCAAAGAAGAAAAGTAGCAATACTAGTGATGACCATATAAGAAAGGCCAAAGAATATTCTATACTAGTTGGTGACCATTGAATATAGGAAAAGTAATAATCGCTTAAGTCAGGCAGAATATCGAAGTAAAAGCCATACGTCCAAGCGAATAGGAAAGGCGTAAACAAGCCTATGATAGGGATTAGAAAATTACGCCAATTGATGGTACTATAAACCACGACTGCCACATATGTAAGTATAAAAAAGAAGATGCAAATAGGGTTGATGACTGTTGCCAAGCCAATTAGAAAACCACTATCAAATAATAAACCGTATGGTCTTTCTTGTTGAAAACACAGCATGAGTTTATTCATAACAAAAAGAAAGATGAATGTACATACCCAAAAGGAAGACAAAGAAAATACTGAACTTAAGATGATGAACAAGAAAGCAGGAATGATGGTGGCATTTTTAAAAACACCTCGTTCACTCAAGGCGTTATTCCACCCCATAGCCATTAACAGACCGATAATGAAAAGCAATACATTCGACCATATGTAGTGATGAGCAAAAAAAGAAGCCAAGCTATAGAATATAGGGTGGTCAGTGACTAATGAGGGTTTTGTGCCAATGATAATATCCAAAAAGAAAAAAACAACTGATGAAATGAAAAAGGCGATATATGCCGATAGACGATTTGTTTTTAATGTTTTTACTAGCATTTTTTTAAGAATGTTCTAATTTTGCAAAAATAATACTTCTCAAATTATGTGGTCAACTTTTTGGAACGGACTCGGCGAACTATTTTCAGCAATTTGGACAATCATGCCAACTCTTGGAAATATTCCTAATGTGTTAGCAATACTTATTATCTCTGTCCTATTTCTTTATTGGACAGGAAAATTAGTCGCTTTTAAGAAGAACGGAGAGGCCTAAACCTGCTCTTGTTTTAAGTCAAAGCCTATATCCTTGCGGTAATATTTGCCGTCAAATTTTACTTTTTCAGCATTATCAAATGATTTGCTCAAAGCTTCTTCTATGGTTCTTCCAAAAGAAGTAATTGCCATCACTCGACCACCATTAGTTAATACTTTATCCTCTTCCTTTCGTGTTCCAGCGTGAAATACAATACTGTTCTCTACTTCTTCTAAACCGCTAATACCTTTACCCTTTTCATAACTCTCAGGATAACCACCAGACACTAGCATAACCGTAGTCGCCACATCTTCATCGACATAAAAATCTTGCTCTCCGAAGGTTCCGTTAGATATACCTTTAAAAAGGTTTAATAAGTCCGATTTTATACGAGGTATGACCACTTCCGTTTCAGGATCGCCCATACGAACGTTGTATTCAATGACTTTAGGGTCACCATTGACGTTCATTAAGCCAATAAAGATAAAGCCATTATATTCTATTTCTTCTTCTTGTAAACCTTTAATAGTGGGCTTAATGATTCTATCTTCTACTCGTTCGATAAAGAATTTATCGGCAAAAGGAACGGGAGAAATAGCACCCATACCACCTGTATTCAATCCTGTATCGCCCTCACCTATTCGTTTATAATCTTTGGCCGATGGTAATATTTTGTAATTGTTACCGTCTGTTAAAACAAAGACTGAAAGCTCTATGCCATCAAGGTATTCTTCAATAACTACTTTAGAACTTGCATCGCCAAACTTAGCATCTGCTAGCATGGCTTTTAGCTCACGCTTAGCTTCTTCCAAATCGTTGATGATGAGTACCCCTTTACCTGCGGCTAGTCCATCAGCTTTGAGGACATAAGGTGGGCTTAGGGTTTCTAAAAAGTCATAGCCCTCATTTAAACTGTCTTTAGTAAAGCTATCATAGGCTGCCGTAGGAATATCGTGGCGTTGCATAAATTGCTTAGAATATTCTTTACTACCTTCCAATTGTGCCCCCTCTTGCGATGGGCCAATGACGCATACTTCAGAAAGCACCTCATCGTTTTTGAAAAAGTCATAAATCCCTTTTACCAAAGGGTCTTCTGGGCCGACCACTAGCATCTCGATTTCGTTGTCTATGACAAAGGTTTTCAAAGATTCAAAATCTGTTGCACTGATGTTTACATTTTCACCAAGTTGTGCTGTCCCAGCATTTCCTGGGGCAATGAATAGCTTTTCGCACAAACTACTTTGGGCAATTTTCCAGCTTAAGGCATGTTCTCTACCTCCAGAACCTAATACTAATACATTCATTTTATAATGGAATATTTCCGTGTTTCTTTTTAGGTAGATTATCTACCTTATTTTCGAGCATCTTAAAAGCCTTTATGAGTTTTTCTCTTGTCTTAGCTGGTTCTATCACCTCATCGACATAACCTCTTGCCGCTGCGTTGTAAGGGTGAGCAAAAAGCTCAGCATATTCGGCCTCTTTTTCTTGCCACTTGGCTTGTGGGTCTTTAGCCTCTATGATATCTTTTCTAAAAATTATCTCGGCAGCACCTTTAGCTCCCATTACTGCTATTTCGGCTGTAGGCCAAGCGTAATTCAGGTCAGCACCGATGTGTTTAGAATTCATTACATCGTAAGCACCACCATAGGCTTTTCTAGCAATCACCGTTATACGTGGTACGGTTGCTTCACTAAAGGCGTACAACAGCTTAGCCCCATTGTTGATAATACCATTCCATTCTTGGTCAGTACCAGGCAAAAAGCCAGGAACATCTTCTAAGACCAACAAAGGAATATTGAAAGCGTCACAAAAACGCACAAAACGTGCCGCCTTATTGGAAGCGTGGTTGTCCAGTACACCCGCTAAAAAAGCCGGTTGATTGGCAACAATACCTATAGAACGCCCTCCCAATCGTGCAAAGCCACAGACGATATTTTCAGCATAATCTCGGTGTACTTCGTAGAAAGTATCGGCATCGATAATGCCATTTATAACCTCATGAGTATCGTAAGGCTGACTAGCGCTAACTGGAATAATGCCGTTGAGCACTTCTCGTCTTTCATCAGTCGCTTTATAGCTAAGGCTAGGTGCTTCTTCCTCGCAATTTTGAGGCATATAACTCAATAGCTTTTTAAGGTTTTTAATGAGCTCCACTTCGTTGGCATAGGTAAAGTGAGCTACACCTGATTTACTAGCGTGAGTTGATGCGCCTCCTAATTCTTCGGCTGTCACTTCTTCATGGGTAACGGTCTTGACTACATTGGGTCCCGTCACAAACATATAAGAAGTGTTTTCTACCATCATAATAAAGTCCGTCAGAGCAGGAGAATACACCGCCCCTCCAGCACAAGGGCCCATGATAGCCGAAAGTTGAGGCACTACCCCACTGGCTCTTGTATTACGATAAAAAATATCGGCATAGCCTCCTAAGGAAACTACTCCTTCTTGGATACGTGCACCACCACTATCGTTTAATCCGATGATTGGTGCCCCATTCTTCATAGCCATATCCATAATTTTACAAATTTTCTCGGCATGGGCTTCTGCCAAAGAACCTCCCATAACGGTAAAGTCTTGAGCATAAACGTACACCAAGCGACCGTCTATAGTACCGTAGCCAGTCACTACGCCATCGCCTAAAAACTGTTGTTTGTCTAAGCCGAAGTTGGTAGAACGGTGCATTACCAACATACCCACTTCTTGGAAAGAGCCTTCGTCCATTAAAAAATGGATACGCTCTCTAGCGGTTAGCTTACCTTTAGCGTGTTGGGCATCTATGCGTTGCTGACCACCACCCACTAAGGCTTGAGCCTTTTTTTGTTCTAATATCTTGAGTTTGTCTTTCATCAGCTATCTATTTGGGACATGACTTCTTCCGTCATTTCCATGTTATGAAAGACGTTTTGTACGTCTTCGTCTTCTTCCAATTTATCGATGAGCTTGAGTACCGATTTGGCTTCTTCGCCAACTAGGGTTTTGGTGTTGTTAGGGAAACGTTGCAACTCCGAGCTTTCTAACTCTATGTTCATACTTTCCAACTGCTTTTGCATATTGCTAAAATCGCTAAAATCAGTCGTTACCGTTAGTGTGCCTTCATCGTTTTCTAACTCCTCTAAGCCAGCATCTATCAGTTCCATTTCCAATTCTTCTAAGTCCATTTCCACTTGACTTTCAGAAAAAGCAAATACGGCTTTTTTATCAAAAATAAACTCAAGAGAGCCGTTAGTACCTAGGTTGCCCTCACATTTGTTGAAGTAAGAACGGACATTAGCTACTGTACGGTTGTTGTTGTCGGTTGTGCATTCCACAAAGACGGCAACACCGTGTGGGGCATAACCCTCAAGGCTCATCTCCACATAGTTAGCAGAGTCTGCCCCAGAGGCTTTCTTGATGGCACGCTCTACATTATCTTTAGGCATATTGGCCGACTTGGCATTTTGAATGACAGCTCGTAGTCTAGCATTAGTATCAGGGTTAGGTCCACCTTCTTTAACGGCAATAGAAATGTCTTTACCGATACGGGTGAAGGTTTTGGCCATAGCCGACCAACGCTTCATTTTACGTGCTTTTCTAAATTCAAATGCTCTTCCCATAGTTATTGTATTTTAAGGCAAGATATAAATTAGTCGTCTAATTTTAAAACGGCCATAAAAGCAGATTGTGGCACTTCAACGCTACCAATCTGTCTCATTTTCTTCTTTCCTTTCTTTTGTTTCTCTAGTAGTTTTCGCTTTCTGGTAATGTCACCCCCATAGCAACGGGCAGTTACATCTTTACGAACGGCTTTAACGGTTTCTCTAGAAATAATTTTTGAACCGATGGCCGATTGTATGGCTATATCGAATTGTTGACGAGGTATTAACTCTTTTAACTTCATGCAAATTTTCTTACCTAAAGTATAGGCGTTATCGCGGTGAATCAGTGCTGATAAAGCGTCCACTTGGTCGCCATTGAGTAGTATATCTAACTTCGCCAAATTAGACTGACGGTACTCTAATGGGAAATAATCAAAAGAGGCATAACCTCTAGAAATACTTTTTAGCTTATCATAAAAGTCAAAGACGATTTCTCCCAAGGGCAGCTCAAAAGTCAGCTCCACCCTGTCGGTAGTTAGATAGACTTGATTGGTCAATACCCCACGTTTTTCTATACACAAAGACATCACAGCTCCTACATAATCCGACTTAGTAATGATTTGAGCACGAATAAAAGGTTCTTCTACAAAGTCCATAGTAGAAGGGTCTGGCAAATCCGAAGGGTTATGTATGGATAGCTTTTCGCCTCGAGTAGTATAGGCAAAATAAGATACGTTAGGAACAGTCGTTATGACAGTCATATCAAATTCACGCTCCAAGCGTTCTTGTATAATTTCCATGTGCAACATTCCTAAGAAACCACAACGAAAACCAAAACCCAAAGCTGCCGATGATTCTGGTTCAAAGGTTAATGAAGCATCGTTAAGCTGTAGTTTTTCCATAGAATTTCTTAACTCCTCATAATCTTCAGTATCTACTGGGTAAATACCCGCAAATACCATAGGCTTCACATCTTCAAAACCCTTAACCGCATATTGTGAAGGATTGTCTTTTAGGGTAATCGTATCCCCAACTTTCACCTCACGGGCATCTTTAATTCCTGAAATCAGATAGCCCACCTCTCCAGCAGACAAGGTATTCATGGGCTTTTGCTTTAACTTCAAAGCCCCTATTTCATCGGCAAAGTAAGTCTTGTCAGTAGCCATAAATTGTACCTCATCACCTTTCTTCATTGTCCCGTTTATGATTTTGAAATAGGCCTCAATGCCTCGAAAAGAGTTATAAACGGAATCAAAAATCATAGCTTGTAAAGGAGCGTATGGATCTCCTTCAGGAGCAGGAATACACTCGATAATAGCTTCTAAAATAGCCTCTATACCAACCCCTGTTTTTGCTGATGCTGGAATAATTTCTTCGTCCTTGCACCCTATTAAGTCAATGATTTGATCTTTAACCACTTCGGGGTCAGCAGATGGTAAATCTATCTTGTTGAGAACAGGAATAATTTCTAAATCGTTTTCTAGTGCAAGGTATAAGTTAGAGATGGTTTGAGCTTGTATCCCTTGGGCGGCATCGACAATCAGTAAAGCCCCTTCGCAGGCCGCTATTGAACGTGATACTTCGTAAGAAAAATCCACATGGCCGGGAGTGTCTATGAGGTTCAAAATATAGTCTTGGCCATTGAGCTTATATTCCATTTGTATGGCATGACTTTTTATCGTAATCCCTCGTTCTCTTTCCAAATCCATATCGTCTAACAATTGGTTTTGGGCCTCCCTCTCCGTCACTGTGCCAGTAACGCCTAGCAGTCTGTCTGCTAGAGTACTTTTACCGTGGTCAATATGGGCAATGATGCAAAAATTTCTGATATTTTTCATTACAGCGAAAGTAAGGAAAATTCATAGTGTATGAGATGTCACTAGCTAAGAATTTTTACCTTTGAAAAATGAAACATTATTTTGCTACCCTGACACTACTATTCTGTACACTTTTTGTTTACAGCCAACATTTTAAACTAAACAGCCAAATAGAATTGGCGGGCTTACGAGGCATACAACTCAGTAAATCTTTTCCCATACTCAAATCGGGGGGCATGGCACAATTGAATGTCAGCAAAACCTTAGGCGATTACGTCAGTTTGGGGCTAGGAGTCGCCTACATACAGCTAGAAGATGAAACCTTTACACCACTATTTATTCATTGTAGAGCCAGTAGAAACAAAAATGACAATGGGCTATTTTACAATACAGCAGTGGGTTACTCCCAAGCCACTAATCAAACTTTTGAAGATGCTATAAATAGTCGCTATATCGGTAAAATGTATTTTTCCCCCGGTATGGGCTACCAATACCGTATCAGCCAAAAATTAGGGCTTACTGCTAGTTTCAATTACATACTACAAAAGGTGGACTTAGAGCACTATAATAGCGACAATAAATTGTATCATACCGAATCCTTGACCATAGATTTAATGGCCTTTAAAGTGGGCTTAATCCTGTACTAAATGCGACTTATCATCTTAATTATAGGCATAGTATGTTGTAGCATCAATACAAATGCACAACTGCACCTCAATGAGATGATGTCTCTCAACAATACAACTTGGGCAAAAGAACAAAACAATTACCCCGATTGGATAGAATTATACAACAGCAGTAGCGATAGCATACTACTTTCTGACTACTTCCTTTCTGATGATAGGCAAGAAATAGAGCAATGGCAATTGCCTAACCGCTATATTCAAGAGGGTGGATTTTTTAGCGTTTACGCCAGCGGCTTGGATATGAAAATGGACTGTAATTTTAAGATTAGTAGTCAAGGCGAAGCTCTATTTCTCAGCCATAAGAGTATGGGTTTGGTAGATTCCTTGCCTGCTGTGCCGCTCGATGCAGACCAATCTTTTGGTCGTTTTCCAGACGGAAGTGATGTTTTAGCAAAACTCCAAAGCCCGACTCCCAACAGCCCCAACGATAGCATAGACCTATTATACAGTAGCTTATCCTTTTCACACACTAGCGGTTGGTATGAAAATAGCATTGACCTATCTATAGTGCCGAGCCATAGCGAAGCTCAAATATACTACACTATTAATGGTGCCGAGCCCACCACCAATGACCTTTTATATACTACTGCTTTAGCCTTAAAGGATGTCTCCGAGGAAGACAATATAATTTCAGAAATCCCCACTTCCGAGCAATGGCAAAGACCGCAAGGAAAAGTCTTTAAAGGACACATTATTAAGTCGGCAGCCTTTGAAAATGGGCATCGTATCAGTCCAGTATACACCCATAGTTTTTTCATTAACCCTCAATTAGAAAAGCGATACACCTTCCCTATCGTTTCTCTATCCACAGACCCCAACAACCTATTTGACCCAGAGCGAGGCATATATGTCAAAGGGCAAAACACCAACTATTCCCAAAGAGGTAGGGCTTGGGAGCGTGTCGCACAATTCGAGTATTTTGACAGAGAAGGCAAACGACAAGTCAATCAGACTGTAGGCATACGCACCAATGGAAATAAAGGACGAACCTTTCCTCAAAAATCTTTACTGCTATATGCTAGAGGTTCTTATGGTAAATCACGAATTAAACACCCCTTTTTCGAGGGCAAAGAAATGGACTCCTTTAAAAGGATTATCCTAAGGAGTGCTAGCTCCAATGATTGGAAAAATACAATGTTCAAAAATGAAGTCGCTCAGCGCATCCTTATTGACATGAATTTGGAACACCCCAGCACACAAGAAGTTATTGTTTTTGTCAATGGAGAATATTGGGGCATACACCACCTCAACGAACGAACAGACGAATATTTCATCAGGGATTATTTTGATGTGGACAATATCCATTTATTGACTCATAATGCTCAAATAGAAGAAGGTGACAATCAAGACTTTCTCAATCTCAAAAGCTATATAAATGAGAATGATATGAGTCACAATGAGCATTACGACTATATCAGCACAGCTATAGATATTGACAATATCCTAGACTACTATTGTGCCCAATTGTTTTTGGCTAATACCGACTGGCCACACAATAATGTGAAATATTGGAAAGCTCAAGACGGCGGCAAATGGCGGTGGCTATTTTTTGACTGTGACGAGTGCATGAGCTATGAATATTACAACCTCATGGCAGATTTAATCAACGAGCAAAATACGTCTCAAGATTTTGATGAATGGTCAGTATTTATTATCCGCCAACTGTTCAGAAACAATAACTTTAGGGAGCAATTCAGACGACGTTTTGAGATTCTACTAAGCAGCACTTTTTCTACGCCCAACCTCATGCAACACATTAAGGAGATGGAGAATCTCTACAAAGCTGAAGTGCTAGAACATCAGCTACGATGGAATGTGCCAGACAACAGCAACGCTTGGTTAGAGGCTGTAGAAAGTTTGTATGCTTTTGCTAGTATCCGACCGCATGTTATTCGCCAACTACTGACGGATTATTTGGGTAAGCCCTTTAGTCTTTACCCCAACCCTAGCAACGACTACTTTCAGCTAGAAGTGCATGCCGACATGCAAGTGGAAAACATAACTATTTTCAACGCTATGGGTCAAAGAGTTTATTCTCACAATGGCTACTGGAATAAGCCCATTGATATCCGTCTTTTAGCTGCTGGTGTGTATGTGGTGCAGGTGCGTTTCGAAGAACGCTTGTATAAAGAACGTTTGATAGTTCATTAGGTGTTGCCTGAGCGAAGTGGAAGGCAACAATATACGAGGCAACTCTACCTTAAATACTTCTTATCGACGTAAAAAGTACCAAAAGGAATAACAGAAGCTAAAAAAACGATTAGCATATCTCGTCTGTTCCACTGATAATCGTCTTTGTGAAGTAATGCCAAAACTAGATATAGCATAAACAATACCCCATGAGGCATACCAAGTATTTTAACATAGCTTTCATCACCACCCCAATATTTGATAGGAACAGCAATGAATAATAAAAGGATATAGGATAGCCCTTCTAAAAGGGTGATGAGTCTAAAAAATGTTTTCATGCATTCAATTTTGTAATGTACTTACCAATAATATCAAACTCTAAATTGACCGTACTACCAACTTCTAAATGCTGAAAATTGGTATGCTCGTAAGTGTAAGGTATGATGGCTACCGAAAAGCTGTTTTTTTGAGAATTGATCACCGTCAAACTCACCCCATTGATACATACAGAGCCTTTCTCTACGGTAATATTTTGAGAAGGCGTGTATTCAAAGGTATAGGTATGCCAGCCCTGTTCATGCCTAATATGTGTGCATTGAGCGGTTTGGTCCACATGTCCTTGTACAATATGGCCGTCTAGTCTATCGCCCAACTTCATGCATCGCTCAATATTGACTTTATGCCCCACTTCCAACTGTCCCAAATTGCTTTTGTCTAAAGTTTCTTTAATGGCAGTTACGGTATAAACGTCATCTTGTATGGCTACCACCGTTAGACATACGCCATTGTGTGCAACGCTTTGGTCTATCTTCAATTCTGAAGTAATGGGTGTACGCATAGAAATGTGTAAATTGTCTTGCTCTCTCTCCAAGGATACCACCTCTCCGATATGTTCTATGATGCCTGTAAACATTAGTAATTAATAATTTGTTCTTCTATGCCTTGGGGTATTTCCCTAAAGGTGTAATCTTGTCTTCTTAGCTGAGGCTCAAAACCCGCTTTGCGAATAGATTCTTGTATGCTTTTGTATGTAAAACGATGCGGCGCTCCTGCTGCCGAAACAACATTTTCTTCAATCATAATAGAGCCAAAATCGTTAGCACCACCGTGTAAACACAATTGGGCTGTTTCCTTACCAACCGTTAGCCAAGAGGCTTGTATGTTTTTAATATTGGGCAACATAATTCTACTAATGGCAATCATACGCAAATATTCGTCAGCAGATACATTATTTTTTATGCCTCGAATACGATTGAGTAAAGTGCCATCGTCCATAAACGGCCAAGGAATAAAGGCTAAAAAGCCATCGGCATCGGCTGGTTTTTCTGACTGCACCTGACGAATCCATACCAAATGTTCAAAGCGTTCTTCTAAAGTTTCTATGTGACCGAACATCATAGTGGCTGAAGTGGTAATTTGCAATTGATGACAAGCACGCATTACATCTAGCCACTCTTTACCAGTACATTTTCCACGAGATATAAGTCGTCTAACTCTATCGTTAAGTATTTCTGCCCCAGCACCCGGCAAGCTATCCATACCCGCATCTTTCAATGCTGTCAAAACTTCAGTATGACTTTTGCCTTCTAACTTACAAATATGAGCCACTTCTGGTGGCCCTAAAGCATGTAAACGAATTTCAGGGTAAAGATCTTTGAGCTCACTGAACAGATTGGTGTAAAAATCTAAGCCTAAATCGGGGTGGTGTCCTCCTTGCAAGAGCAATTGGTCTCCGCCATAACGTATGGTTTCTTCTATTTTAGGCTTGTATTCTTCTATAGAGGTAACATAGACTTCCTCATGACCCGGTGGTCTAAAGAAGTTGCAAAACTTACAATTGGCAATACAAGCATTGGTAGTATTGACATTTCTGTCAATCTGCCAAGTGACCAAGCCATCGGGCTTTTGTATTTTCCTCAACTCATTGGCAACATACATTAAATCGGCAGTAGGGGCATGCTCAAAAAGATATTGACCTTCTTCTGCCGATAAAAATTCAAAAGCTAAAGCTCGTTGTAATAAAGCGTCTATATTCATTTAAATTGTCTAATTTTGAGGTACAAAAATACGACATTATAATTATGGACTTACACCTATCTCTATCAAAAGATTTTTCTAAACAACAATCCTTAGTATTGCTATGCAAATCATTAGACCAATTATCTGATTTTAACTTAAGCACAGAGGAAAAGAAATACCTTGAAAAAGCCCTTAAGAACGAGCAAAAAAGTATGCTTATCAACCGATATAGCCATTGTATTTTTGTGGTACTTAACTCCGATAATTTGGAAAAAATACGTTTGTCTGCTAACAGTTTGCACCCTCAAATTATTAAAGAAAAAATAGAAGATATCACTGTCATTGACTGCTGCAAGAATTCAAGAAAAAGTTTGGCATTTGCAGAAGGCTTGGCTTTATCCAATTATCAGTTTCTTAAATATTTTAAGGATAAAAAAAACCATAGCCTAAAGTCCATAGGGCTACACTTTGATGGCTCTGAACAAGATATTCAGCATTTGCAATCGGTTGTCCAAGGGACTTATGTGGCTAGAGACTTAGTCAACGAACCCTTTTCATACCTAACCGCACCCCAATATAGTAAGGACATCGAAGCCTTAGGAAAGGCATCAGGCTTTAGCGTAGAAGTCTTTCATAAAAGTAAAATAGAAGCTCTGAAAATGGGAGGACTTCTAGCCGTCAATAAAGGAAGTATTGACCCCCCTACATTTAACATTATGGAATGGAAACCCAAAGGGGCAACTAACAACAAACCCATCGTATTGGTTGGTAAAGGTATCGTTTATGACACAGGTGGTTTGAGTCTTAAGCCTACGCCCAACTCTATGGATATCATGAAATGCGATATGGGAGGTTCGGCAGCCGTAGTCGGTACGATGTACGCCATAGCCAAAGCAAAATTAAACGTATACGTAGTCGGTTTAGTCCCTGCTACCGACAACAGACCGTCTGGTAATGCTTATGCCCCTGGCGATGTCATTACTATGCACGACGGCTCTACGGTGGAAGTGCTCAACACCGATGCTGAAGGACGATTGATACTTGCCGATGCGCTGAGCTATGCTAAAAAATATAAGCCCGAAATTGTGATTGACTTAGCTACCCTAACTGGTGCCGCCGCTCGAGCTATCGGCAAACAAGGTATTGTAGCTATGGGCAACGACCAACAGACGCTATCTGAACTAAAAGAAAGTGGTCACAGAGTACACGAAAGGTTGGCAGAATTTCCCTTTTGGGAAGAATATAAAGAGGATTTAAAATCGACCATTGCCGACCTCAAAAACCTAGGTGGTGCCGAAGCTGGAGCCATCACTGCCGGTAAGTTTTTAGAGCATTTTACCGACTACCCTTACACCCACTTAGACATCGCTGGACCAGCATTTACCCAAAGTCCTTTTAACTACAGAGGGCAAGGAGGTACAGGAGTAGGCGTACGCTTATTGTTCGACTTTCTAAAAACTAAAGTGTAATGAGTAAAGCCATCAAATTAGGCATATCCATAGGTGATACTAATGGCGTAGGACTAGAAGTCATCTTAAAAAGTTTTCATGATAAACGTATACTAGACTTTTGTACACCCATCCTTTTTGGCGATTACCAATTGGCTATGAATACCAAAAAACAATTGGGATTAGAAGAAATAAACCTTCATAAAATACAGTCCCTCAAGGAAAGTAAACACAAAAAAGTAAATGTACTAAATTGCTGGAAAGAAGCACTTAGCCCCAACTATGGCAGTAAGGAAGATGGTGGTAAATATGCCTTGAAGTCTCTTGAAAAAGCCTGTCAAGCTCTACAAAATGGTAGTATTGATGTTCTGGTAACAGCCCCCATCAACAAAGAAAACATACAGTCCGATAGCTTTAAGTTCCCCGGTCATACCGAATTTTTAGAACAACAATTTGAAGGTCAGGCTTTGATGTTAATGCTGAATAACGAACTTCGTATAGGCGTAGTAACGGGTCATCTGCCCTTGGAGCAAGTGTCCAAACACATTACCCAAGAGTTGATACTACAAAAGCTAGAGTCCTTTAACCAAAGTTTAATTCAAGATTTTGGTATTCGTAAGCCAAAAATTGCAGTTTTGGGACTGAACCCCCATGCAGGAGATAATGGTTTGCTTGGGCAAGAAGAAGAAAAAACCATAATACCAGCATTACAGAAAGCCGAAGACAAAGGGTTGTTAGCCTTTGGTCCATTGCCTGCTGATGGCTTTTTTGGCTCAAATCAATTAAAGGCCTTTGACGGAGTGCTAGCCATGTACCACGACCAAGGCTTAGTGCCTTTCAAAACTTTATCGTTTGGAAATGGCGTGAATTTTACCTCCGGATTGTCAGTAGTCAGAACTTCGCCTGACCACGGTACTGCCTTCGATATAGCTGGTAAAAATATAGCTTCTGAAAGCTCTTTCATACAAGCCATTTACACCGCATGTGACGTTTACAAAAAACGCCAAGAATGGCAAGAACTTAATAGCAATATTTTACCATCCCAAGCCAAAAAAGAAAAGTCTAGAGAGCGTTAGTGCGTATTCATTGTTGTTGCAAAGGATAGATTTAAGGAATTTTATTACATTTGCAGGCTACTTTGAAAAAGTTCTGAATTTATGGTTACGTCTAAAGATTTTGAAATTCAATTTTCGGCTTTAAAATTAGGCAGCCACCAATTCAACTTTGACATTGAAGATTCGTTCTTTACACTGTTTGATTATTCTGAGATAGAAAAGGCTAATATTAGCACAAGTATTACTCTAGTAAAAAAGGCAACATTACTGCAATTGGATTTTGCTATTACTGGACATTTAACTCTGGCTTGTGACCGATGTACCGAAGACTATAAACAAGAAATAAATCAACACTTTGAATTGATTGTTAAGTTTTCTGACATTGTGGAAAGCGTAGAAAGTGATGAAATCCTCATTCTTTCGAGCAACGAACATACCCTATCTTTAGCACGGTATATTTACGAATTTGCTCATTTATCGCTACCCTCTAAACGAACACACCAATCACTGGACGAGTGCAACCCCCAAATGTTAGAACACATCGAACAGATGGGATTGACAGAAGATATTGACGAAACAATTGACCCACGATGGGAAAATTTAAAACAACTAAAGACTAAATAAATTTAGATTATGGCACATCCTAAACGTAAAATCTCTAAAACAAGAAGAGATAAAAGACGTACTCACGACAAAGCTACAACGCCACAATTAAGCGTATGTCAAACGACTGGAGAGACTCATCAAACACACAGAACACACTGGGTAGATGGTGTACTTTACTACAAAGGTAAAGTAGTAATGGAAAAATAATTTATCCCACGTGATTTAACAATCTTGTGTGTATTACATGTAGATTTAAAAACTTTTTAAAAGCTTTTTAAGTCTACTTTTGTTTTATGACTAAAGTTCGAATAGGTATAGATGTAATGGGTGGGGATTTTGCCCCATCAGCGACAATTGAAGGTAGCATATTAGCCTTAGACACCCTTGCCAATGGCATCGAAATATTTCTTATTGGCGACCAAGAACATATAACTAGCGAACTTAAAAAACACCAAGTCGATGCCTCTTCATTTAGTATCGTTCACGCCCCAGATATCATAGAAATGGGCGATCACCCCACCAAAGCATTCGTTCAAAAACCCAAATCTAGTATTGCTGTTGGCTTCGGTCTGCTCAAAAAAGGCCAAATAGATGGCTTTGCCAGTGCCGGAAATACAGGTGCTATGTTTGTCGGTGGATACATGTCTGTCAAGCCAATTCCCGGAATATTACGCCCTTGTATTTCATCTGTCTTACCCAAATTAGACGGTGGAGTAAATGTCATACTTGATGTTGGTGCAAATGCCGATTGCAAAGCCGACGTATTGTACCAATTTGGTATTCTTGGCTCTCTATTTGCTGAGCACGTTTGCGGTGTAAAAACACCACGTGTCGGACTGCTAAACATTGGTGAGGAAGAAACCAAAGGCAATATGCTAACTATCGCCGCTCACGAAATGATGAAAGATAGCACAGACTTTAACTTCTGTGGTAATATCGAGAGTCGACACCTCTTTGACGACGAATGTGACGTTATAGTATGTGACGGTTTTAGCGGAAACGTTATACTCAAACAAGCAGAATCGGTATATTCTCTCATCAAACAACGCCAAATAGAAGACGACTATTTCGATAGGTTCAATTACGAAAACTATGGCGGAACACCCATTTTAGGGCTCAATAAAACCGTTATAATAGGTCACGGAATCTCTAATGCTGTTGCTATCAAAAATATGATAGTGCTAACAGCAGATGTGGTAGAAGCCGACCTCACAACAAAAATTTTAAACAACTTCAATAATGACTAAGCTTAGAGCTGCCATAACTGGCGTTCACGGATACGTACCCGAATACGTATTAACCAATCAAGAATTAGAAACAATGGTAGATACTAATGACGAGTGGATAACCACCCGAACCGGTATCAAAGAAAGACGAATATTAAAAGGCGAAGGCTTAGCCTCCTCAGACTTAGGTGTAGGTGCTATCGAAGGATTACTCCAAAAAAGAGGCATTGCAGCAGAAGAAATAGACTGCATCATCTGCGCTACTGCAACCCCTGATATGATATTTCCATCAACAGCTTGTATTATAGCTGATAAGATAGGAGCTAAAAACGCCTTTGCATACGACCTCATGGCGGCCTGTTCAGGCTTTTTGTTTTCGGTAGCAACAGCCGCCAAATACATAGAAACAGGGGCTTACAAAAAAATTATTGTAGTCGGTGCCGACAAGATGTCTTCTATAGTAGACTATACCGACCGACAAACGTGTATCATCTTTGGCGATGGTGCTGGTGCTGTTTTACTAGAGCCCAATGAAGATGGTTTAGGCGTACAAGATTCAATCATGAAAAGTAATGGCGAAGGACGTCACTACCTACGAATGACAGGTGGCGGTTCATACCACCCGGCCTCCGAAGAAACTATTAAAAATAAAGAGCACTTTATACACCAAGAAGGTCAAACGGTATTTAAATTTGCCGTAAAAGGTATGGCCGATGTTTCTGGTGAAATTATGGAAAGAAATAATCTCAAAGGTGAGGATATTGCTTGGTTAGTACCTCATCAGGCTAACAAAAGAATCATAGATGCTACAGCCAACAGAATGGGCGTTGGCACAGACAAAGTCATGCTGAATATTCAGCGTTATGGTAATACCACCAACGGAACAATACCATTATGTTTATGGGAGTGGGAAAATCAACTGAATAAAGGAGATAATCTTATCTTAGCAGCCTTTGGTGGAGGCTTTACTTGGGGCTCTATTTATTTAAAATGGGCATACGATAGCAAATAATCATATCTTTGAAAAAATTATAATATGGACATTAAAGAAATTCAAGAATTAATAAAGTTTGTTGCCAAGTCTGGCGCAACGGAAGTCAATTTGGAAATTGATAATGTAAAAATATCCATTAAATCACCGGCTAAGAAAGGTGCTGTTCCAGAGACGACCATCATACAGCAAATCCCTGTGGCACAAAGCCCAGCGGCAGTAATGCCTGCACCTGCTCCTGCTCCGGCAGCACAAGCTACACCAGCAGCCGATGCTCCAGCTAAGGCTGAGCCTAGCGATGACGACAAATACATTACAGTAAAATCGCCTATGATAGGAACTTTCTACCGAAAACCATCTCCAGATAAAGATACCTTCGTCAATGTTGGCGATAGCATCAAATCAGGCGATGTGCTATGTGTGATAGAAGCTATGAAACTCTTCAACGAAATAGAATCCGAGTTGAGTGGAAAAATAGTTAAGGTATTGGTAGACGATTCTACTCCTGTAGAATACGACCAACCCCTATTCTTAGTCGATCCTTCCTAAAACAGTCTTATGTTTAGCAAAATATTAATAGCCAATAGAGGCGAGATAGCACTAAGAGTTATCCGTACTTGTAAAGAAATGGGCATCAAAACAGTTGCTGTTTATTCTACTGCCGATGCCGAAAGTTTACACGTTAGATTTGCCGATGAAGCCGTATGCGTAGGCCCAGGTCCATCGAGCGAATCTTATTTGAATATCCCTAACATCATAGCCGCAGCCGAAATTACCAATGCTGACGCTATACACCCGGGCTATGGTTTCCTTTCCGAAAACGCCAAGTTCTCTAAGATATGTGGCGAAAATGGTATCAAATTTATTGGCGCTTCACCAGAAATGATTGAAGGTATGGGCGATAAATCCGCCGCCAAAGAAACCATGAAAAAGGCAGGAGTACCTACCATACCAGGTTCTGATGGTCTTATCAAAGACTTTCCACACTGTAAAAAACTAGCCAAAGAAATCGGCTATCCCGTTATGCTAAAAGCTACCGCTGGTGGTGGTGGTAGAGGTATGCGTTTAGTATGGAAAGCTACTGAGCTAGAAGCCGCCTGGGACTCCGCTAGACAAGAGTCAGCTGCTGCTTTCGGCAACGATGGTATGTATATGGAGAAATTCATAGAAGACCCAAGACATATAGAAATACAAATCATTGGCGATAGCACCGGAAAAGCCTGTCACCTCTCCGAAAGAGACTGCTCGGTACAAAGAAGACACCAAAAGCTAGTCGAAGAAACACCATCGCCATTCATGACCGATGAGCTAAGAGAGGCTATGGGGAAAGCCGCTGTAAAAGCCGCCGAATCGGTGAAATACGAAGGGGCAGGAACAGTAGAGTTTTTAGTGGACAAACACCGTAGCTTCTACTTCATGGAGATGAATACACGTATTCAGGTAGAACACCCCATTACAGAAGAAGTAGTGGACTACGACCTCATCTGTGAGCAAATCAAAGTAGCGGCAGGGATAAAAATATCTGGTAAAAACTATTACCCACAACTGCATGCTATAGAGTGCCGTATCAATGCCGAAGATCCTTACAACGACTTCAGACCAAGTCCGGGTAAGATTACGAACTTTCACGCTCCGGGAGGGCACGGCGTACGTATAGATACTCACGTCTATGCCAACTACATTATACCACCCAATTACGATTCTATGATAGCTAAGCTCATAACAGTGGCACAAACCCGAGAGGAAGCCATCGCTAAGATGAAAAGAGCCTTAGAAGAATTTGTGATAGAAGGCGTAAAGACAACCATACCTTTCCACCTACAACTCATGAGCAATCCTGATTTCATAAATGGTAACTATACCACTAAGTTTATGGATACTTTTGAGCTGAAGTAGTAGAAATAAATATATTATGAAAAGAGCCTTAGGGCTCTTTTTTTATATGTTTTATGAGTGTGTTATGCTGTAGTAGCTACTTTCTTGACGCCAACAATTTGTTGTATGTTCTCTACAATAGCTTGTGTATCGTAGTCGCACTCACGCCATAGCTCGGCTTGAGTACCATGCTCAACATACTTATCAGGAATACCTAAACGCTTGATTTGAGCTTGATAATTGTGGTCTGCCATAAATTCTATAATAGCACTACCAAAACCGCCTTGTATACAACCGTCTTCTACGGTAATGACTTTGCTATGCTTTTTAAAGATATGGTGCAATAGCTTTTCGTCCAAGGGTTTTACAAAACGCATATCGTAATGTGCAATACTATAGGTTTCTAATTCTTCAATAGCTTTTGCAGCAAAATTACCCACGTGCCCAATAGTCAGAATAGCCACCTCATCACCGTCGCATAGCTGTCGCCCTTGTCCAACAGGGATTTCTTCAAATGGCGTCTGCCAATCTACCATAACGCCTTTACCTCTAGGATAACGTATAGAGAAAGGCCCTTGATTAGGTAATTGTGCTGTGTACATAAGGTTGCGTAGTTCTTGCTCATTCATAGGAGCAGAAACCACCATATTAGGAATGCATCTGAAGTACGCCATATCATACACCCCGTGGTGTGTTGGTCCGTCTGCCCCAACTAATCCGCCTCTATCTAAACAAAAGACTACATTAAGGTTTTGAATGGCTACATCGTGTACCACTTGGTCATAAGCTCTTTGCATAAAGGAAGAATAAATATTGCAATAAGGCACCATGCCTTGTGTAGCTAATCCTGCTGAAAAGGTAACGGCATGTTGTTCGGCAATACCTACGTCAAAAGCACGTTTGGGCATTTCTTCCATCATCATAGCTAAAGAACAACCCGTAGGCATAGCCGGTGTAACACCCATTATTTTATCATTTTCCTTAGCCAACTCTATTATGGTCTTACCAAAAACATCTTGGTATTTTGGTGACTCTGGGCTTGAAGAAACACTTTTTATAATTTCTCCTGTATTTTTATCAAATAGCCCCGGCGCATGCCACTTGGTAGGACTGCCTTGTTCTGCTGGTTCGTAGCCTTTGCCTTTCTTAGTCAGACAATGCAATATTTTAGGACCAGGAATATCTTTTAAGTCATTGAGCACCTTAGAAAGATGTACCACATCGTGACCATCTACAGGGCCAAAGTATCTGAAATTCAAAGACTCGAAATAGTTACTTTGCTTGAGTAATGCCGACTTCATAGCATTTTCTAGTTTGGAGGCTATAGCCTGAGCATTAGGTCCAAACTTGCTGATTTTACCTAGTAATTTCCAAATATCATCTTTGACTTTGTTGTAGGTGTGTGAAGTAGCAATATCGGTAAGGTATTCTTTCAAAGCCCCTACATTGGGGTCAATAGACATACAATTGTCATTAAGAATAACAAGTAGGTTTGAATTTTCTATGCCAGCATGGTTAAGACCTTCAAAGGCCAGCCCTGCCGTCATAGAGCCGTCACCAATAACGGCTATGTGTTGTTTATCTTTTTCACCTTTGTAGGTAGAGGCTACTGCCATTCCTAAAGCACCAGAAATAGAAGTCGATGAATGACCGACACCAAAGGTATCGTACTCGCTTTCCGAACGCTTAGGAAAACCACTAATCCCGTTGTAAATTCTATTGGTATGAAAACGGTCTTTTCTTCCAGTCAGGATTTTATGTCCGTAGGCCTGATGCCCAACGTCCCAAACCAATTGGTCGTAGGGTGTGTTGAAAATATAATGTAAAGCAACTGTCAGTTCTACTACGCCTAAACTAGCTCCGAAATGCCCTCCCTTAGTAGAAACGACATCGACGATGAACTGTCTAAGTTCGTCACAAACCTGTGGCAAGTCTGAGGACTTGAACTGTTTGAGGTCATGTGGAATATTAATATTTTCTAGTAAAGACAAAAGCGTTCGATTTAAGGTACAAATATACACATTTTAATATCGACAACTGCTAGAGTGAACTATCCAACTGAAGAAATTTTATCAACTACTAACTATTTTATTCTTTAGCTTATCGAATAATAAGTACAGTACTGGCACAATGACTAGGGTTAAGAAGGTTGCAAAAGTCAAACCAAAAATAACTGTCCATGCCATTGGCCCCCAGAATATGGCATTATCGCCGCCAAAGAATATTTGAGGGTTAAACTCGGTCAATAAGTTAGTAAAATTGATATTCATACCCGTAGCTAAAGGCAACAGTCCTAGTACTGTAGTGATGGCAGTCAGTAATACGGGTCTCAAACGTTTTTGCCCCGCTTGTTTGATACACTCTACTGCCGATTTAGCATCTAGTTTAGCATTTTCTTCTAGTCCTAATTCTTGCCTTTTGCGACTCTTTAACAAATCGATGTAATCTATCAATACAATGGCGTTGTTGACCACTATACCTGCTAAAGAAACAATGCCTATACCTGTCATAATGATGACAAAATCCATATTGAAAATAGCTAATCCTAAGAATACCCCTATGGTGCTGAATAGTACGGTCATAATTATGATTATGGGCTTAAAAGCCGAATTAAATTGCGATACCAATATCAAAGTAATCAAAGCAACGGCAATCATTAAAGCTTTAGATAAAAAGTCTTGAGTTTGCTCCTGCTCTTGTTGTTTACCAGTAAACTGCAAGTCGTAACTTTCAGGCATAGGGTAGTCCAAAAATATTTTCTTCAACTGATCGTTGATAGCATTTTCGTTGTACCCCTCAATGACATTAGAGTATATGGTCACTTGACGTTTCATATCTTTTCTGTTGACCGAACCGTAGGTGTTATTATAGGTATAATCGGCCACTGAAGAAACTGGAATTTGCATAATCCTACCATTAGATTGACTCCTAAAGGTTATGCGTTGGTTCATCAATGAAGATACATCGTAGCGGTATTTGTCTGCCAATCGTATCGTAATGGGATACTCGTCTTCTCCATCTTTAAATTTAGACACTTCTTTACCAAATAAAGCGGTACGAATGGTTGAACCGACTTGAGCCGTAGAAATCCCCATACGACGAGCCATATCACGGTCAATATTTACCAATAGCTCGGCTTTATTCATTTCTAAATCTACTTTTAAGCCTTCTATTCCTGCAATATTTTCTTGTTCTATAAGCTGTTGAATATCTTCAGAAATTAATAATAATTGGTCGAAATTATCTCCCGTAATTTCCATATTGATAGGACGACCCATAGGAGGTCCATCTCTATTTTTATCTACGCTAATATCTACCCCTGGAATACCTAACAAAGAGGCTGAAAGTTCTTTCATCACATCTCCCGTTACTACCCCTTGTCTGTATTTAAATTCTACAAAATTTATTGTTATTCTAGCCTTGTTAGGAGTAATACCATTAGCTCCACCCATTTCGTTGGGGTCAGAAGTTCCCGCTCCTACATTAGTCAATACCGAAGAAACAGCATGCTGATAAGGCTCCAAAATAGTGGTGACTTTTTGCTCAACAATACGAGCCAAAGAATCGGTTGCAACAACATCTGTTGCCTCAGGCATTTCTAAAAATACATTGATGTACTTAGGCTCATTTACAGGGAAAAATTCTACATTAGGCTTCATTAAAGCAAAGAATACAATTGAAAAAATCAATAACCCAAATGTTCCAGCTAATAACTTTAATGGTTGTCTGCCCCTAAGAGCCCAATTTAAAATTCTAGAATATCTTCTTTCCAAACGCACTAAAAATTTGTCTTGGAAAGTATGTGATAAAGGCGTGAGGTACAAGCCATTTACTAAGTTCAATAAAGCAAAAACTAGAGCTAAAGAGCCTAACATTCTGAATCCTGTAAGATAGAATACTAAAGCTAATACGGCTGAATATATGGAGGTCTTTTTAAGTTTCTTTTTGTTCGGTGCAGAACGCTCATCTTTTTTCACAAACTGAGAAGCAAAGACCGGGTTTATGACTAATGCCACAAATAAAGATGAACCTAAAACTATTATCAAAGTCATAGGGATATATCCCATAAACTCTCCCATCAAATCTTCCCAAAACAAGAGTGGGAAAAAGGCCGCTAAAGTCGTTAGCGTGGAAGAAATAATAGCGACTGCTATTTCACCAACACCTTGTTTGGCAGCTTCCAACCTACTTAGTCCTTCTTTCCTATACAGTCGATCGATATTTTCAATAACCACTATGGCGTTATCTACTAACATCCCTAAGGCCAAAATAAGGGCAAATAGAACCACCATATTCATAGTTGTACCCATACCACCAAGCAATACAAAACTGATAAACATAGATAATGGTATGGCCATACCAACAAATAAGGCGTTGCGCAAACCCAAGAAAAAGAGGAGTACTAAAACTACTAAAATCACACCAAAAATGATGCTGTTCTCTAAGTTGCTAAGCTGGTCTCTTGTTTGCTCAGACTGATCGTTAGTAATAGAAATAGTTAAATTTTCAGGTAGTTTCTTAGTTTGTTTTGCAGTCGCTAATAGGGACATAATTTTGTCTGTAGCCTCTAGAAGATTCTCCCCACTTTTTTTGACAACATTTAAGGAAACTACCGGCTGAGTATCTAATCTAGCATAACTTTCTCTATCCTCGTAGCCATCAGTCACCAAAGCAATATCTTTCAAATAAACAATATTACCCTTCTCGTGCTTGACTATGATGTTGGCTATTTCTTCGGCTGAAGTAAATTCGGCTGAAGTACGTACCATTCTTCTAGTATATCCAATAAGCACATCTCCACCAGCAATAGAGGTGTTTTCAAAAGCAATAGCATCTTCTATATCTCTAAAGCTAACTTGACTCATTTCCATACGATGCAAATCCACTTCAACTTTTATTTCTTTATTTAACAAACCCGTTATTTCAACTTTAGAAATCTCAGAAAATGCCTCTATCTCATCTTGTAAATATTCAGCATGGATTTTTAACTCATCTAAACTAAAGTCTCCTGATAGGTTGATATTTAAAATAGGAAACTCCGAGAAGTCAATATCCATAACCATCGGATCCATATCCAAGTCAGATGGTAAATCACTTTTAGCTTTATCAACTGCATCTTTGACATCTTGTAGGGCGACTTTTAATTTTATATCGGTGTTAAATTCTACAATAACCGAGGAATTGTCTTGTACAGAGGTCGAGGTTAATTTTTTTAGTCCTTTGACCGACTTAATCTCTTTCTCTAAAGGTCGAGTAATGAGGTTTTCTATATCGGCTGGCGAATTACCAGGATATACGGTTTGTACCATTATCGTTGGCATAACGATATCTGGATACAAGGACTTGGGCATGGATTTGTAGGAAAAAATCCCAAACAGTGTCAAAAGTGCAGTGAGAATAAAAACGGTGGTTTTATTCCTCAGCGATAGGTTAGTAATTTTAAAATATCTGTTGCTCATCGACCTAATTATTTGATGTCTATTTTACTTTCATTAGCTACACCGTCATAGCCTATCACAATCACTTCTTGACCAAAGCCTAAGCCTGAGGTAATGTGTGTCATATCGTCTTGAGAGAGTCCTGTCTCTACATATTTTTTGATGGCTTTGTTGTTGTCAGCTACAAAGACAAAAGAACCACGCATATCTTTTTTGATACATGCTGACGGCAAAACCATAGCATTCTCTTGACTAAAGTCTTGTAACTCTACAGAAGCCACCGCATTAGGCTTAATATCGCCTGAGCTGTTTTTGAGATTTATCTTTACTTTGAATGTTCTGTTCTGAGGGTTTATAACTTGCCCTACAAAGGATACTTTCTCTTGACGATTTATACCTAAAGCATCAAATGAAAGGTTGACCAGGTCTCCTTTTTTAATAATTGCCGAATAGCGTTCTGCTACATCTACTTCTACTAGTAACTTCTTTGAATTGACAATGCGAAAGGCTGGCATTGCTGGAGCAGCAAACTCACCCACATTGATATAAATCTCGTCCAATCGACCAGTAATAGGTGCTACCAACTCCAACTTATCGAGCTGAGCCTCCATAGCGGCTAACTTTTTCTGCAATGAAACATACTGGTTTTTGGCTTGTAAATATTGTATCTCTGAGCCAATACCTTGTTTCCATAAATTATCTTGACGCTCGTAAGTGGTCTTGGCTAATTCCGCAGACTGTCTTAAATCTTCCACTTGATTGGATAAAATACTGGCATCTAGCTGTATGATAGCATCGCCTTTATTGACCCAACGCCCTTCTTCTACTAAGCGATTAACGACTATGCCGCCCATCTCAACACTAACCAATATATTCTCCTTAGAGCTGACAATACCCGGCTGACTGATGTAATGGGTGAAGTTAGTGCCTTCAACAACTTGTGTATTTACAACCACCCCACCTTCAACAAGAGTATCGGAAAGAGCTATCTCTTTTTCTAATGAAGAAATTTGAGATTTCAAATCCCCAATTTGCTGCTTAAGCTCTTTTAAGGTTTCTTTCTTTTGACTTAATTCATTGCCCTCTTCGCCACAACCAACAAGGATAGCAAGGGCTAATACTGATAATAATTTATGTGTTTTCATTAGTTTCCGACTGAACGATTATAATTATTTTTTGCAATAAGCAGGTTATAGATAGCTTGGGCATTATCGGCTTGAGCCTGACTGTAATCAGCCCCTGACTGCGATAGCTCCATACTACTGACTAAACCCTCTCTATATTTAGCCATAGTTTTTAAATAGATTTTTTTACTCAGCTCCAAACTTTCAGATTTTTGCTTTTGAGTATGATAGGCTGTAAGGTAATTGGACAAGGCTATCTTGTGTGCTAGGCTCAAAGATTCTGAAACTTGAGATTGATTATTCTTAGCTTTTTCGAGCTCAATTTTAGCTTGTTGTACTTTAGCTATACGAGAAAAGCCATCGAATAAATTCATTGTTGCTTTGACACCTACCATCTGTGTGGGGTACCAGCTTAAATCCTCATCGAAGAAGTTAAACTCATCACGAAAGGCACTTTGACTGTATGTGCCAAATGCTGATATACTGGGTAAAAACTGAGATTGGTAACGTCTTAAATCTAACTTAGATAATTTTCTCTGTGTTTCAGCCAATTGAAACTCTAAGCGATTTTCAATATTGGGCTCTTGCATTTTAAAGTTTTGATTTTGACTTAATAAATTAAGCAAACTGTCCGTAAGTACTAATTCTTCTTCAAGTGGAATGCCCAATATTAACTTCAAATACAAATAAGCCACTTCCGTCATTCTTTCCATATTTTCGGATTGAATTTCCATATTAGAAAGTGTTAGTGCCATTCTATCTACATCCAAATCCTCGACCATACCCAAGTCATAACGAGCTTGTACCTCATCTAAAATACCCTGATGTATTTCGGCAATTAACTTCAAGAAGTCTTTTCTTTCTTCTGCCACCAACACATTGTAGTATGCTGCCGCTATACTGTCTTGTATTTGCTGCTCTGTCAATTGTAAAGATTGTTCTGATAGACTTTTGTATATGGCAGAAGCCTTAAGCCCTACGATATAACTGCCATCAAACAGAAGTTGTGAGGCTGTAATGGATGCCGTAGAATTTTGCTCCGTGCCAAACTGCAATTCGGCATATTCGCCCTCAGGAGCTGTTGGCACAAACATATTAGTAGGGACAACCGTGGTTGGAATCTCTAAAAACTGTTGCCAATTCACTTCGCCATTTATCTTGGGCAAACCAATACCAAAAGTTTCCAATACTTTTTTCTTGGCAAGAGAAACTTCAAGCTTTGCATTTTTGACCTTAACATTATTTTGTAAGCCTAACTCTTGCGCTTCTTTAACAGATAAGCGTTGTTGAGCAGAAGAAGTAAACGCTATAAAAATAGCGATTAATAATAAATTATTCTTCATTGATTTTTTGTTCTAAATAGTTGATGCCTTTAAGAGTTGCAATTCCTCGAAGGTGATAAATTCTAATTTCTGTAAGTAATTTTCTAAAATCGTAGTGCGTCAATGGAAAAATTTCGTCATTGACTAAAGTGTCTATTCTACTAATCATAAGTTTAGCAATGATATCCACATCTATTTCCTTTCTGTAAATCCCTTGTTCAACACCTTTATTGAGGTTATTCTTCAAAATATTAAACAAAACCTTTTGTTTTAACTGCTCAATTAAAGCCCATGTATTAGGATAATATCGCTTTAACTCACCCAACAAATAAGGATTGGTTTGTTTCATGACTAAAGAACAACTCTCATCAATTGCAAAAAGCTCATAAATTGCATTTTCAAATTGAGCTGCTGAAGTATTTATCATTTCAGATACTAAATCGTTATGCTTCTGAAAACAATGGTGAATCAAGTCTTGTTTGTTCTCAAAATGAACATACAAAGTCTTTTTAGAAATACCTAAACTAGTAGCCACTTCGTCCATATTCACCTGCTTAACGCCCTTTTTCAAAAAAAGAGAAAGCGATTGCTGAATGATATGTTCTTTTACTTCCATAATGGGGGCGCAAATATACACATTAAAAAAACTAAAGAAACGTTTTTTGATGCATTTTGTTTCCAAAGTTTAATTATCTTCTTAAATAAGATTAGAAAGTTTTTAGATTTAATATCTTTGTTCCAATAAATCTGAAGATGAAACATACAAAAGTTAAAACCTTATTGTTAGGTGAAGCCGTTAATGAAACCGTTTGTGTGAAAGGCTGGGTGAGAACTAAACGAGGAAGTAAAAATGTATCCTTTATAGCTATCAATGATGGCTCGACGATTAATAATATTCAGGCTGTTGCAGAGAGCGATTCTTTTGACGAGATTCTTCTGAAGCAGATAACTACTGGGGCGTGTCTTTCAATTATTGGCACTTTGATAGAGTCACAAGGGAGCGGTCAGAAAGTAGAAATTGCAGCTGAGGAGATTGAAGTTCTAGGAGAAGCTGATGCTGATTTATACCCTCTTCAGCCCAAAAGACATAGTTTAGAATTTTTAAGGGAAAAAGCGCATTTACGTTTTAGAACAAATACTTTTAGTGCTGTATTCAGAGTACGTCACGCTCTTTCTTTTGCTATTCATCAGTTTTTTAACGATAAAGGTTTTGTGAATTTGCATACGCCCATCATAACTGGTGCCGATGCTGAGGGTGCAGGTGAAATGTTTCAAGTCAGTAGTTTAGATTGGAATAATCTACCCAAAGATGACAAGGGAAATATAGATGAATCACAAGATTTTTTCGGTAAAAAAACTAACCTTACCGTATCGGGACAACTAGAGGCAGAATTAGGTGCTTTAGCACTTGGTCAAGTGTACACATTTGGGCCTACATTTAGAGCTGAAAACTCTAATACCTCTAGACATTTATCTGAGTTTTGGATGATAGAACCTGAAGTAGCCTTCGCTGATCTTAACGACAATATGGACTTGGCAGAAGACTTTTTGAAATATTGTATTCAGTATGTTTTAGATAAGTGTTCTGATGACATCGCCTTTTTGGATAAGCGCTTGGCAGATGAAGAAAAAAACCTACCCAAAGAACAAAAATCCGAAATGAGGCTGATTGAACGCCTTCAATTTGTGGTAGAAAACGATTTCGAACGCTTGACTTATACAGAAGCCATTAATATTCTTCGCAACTCTAAGCCCAACAAAAAGAAGAAATTCCAATACCTCATCGAAGGTTTTGGGGCTGATCTACAATCCGAACACGAACGCTATTTAGTGGAAAAAAAGTTCAAAAAGCCCGTCATTCTTACCGATTACCCTAAAGGTATTAAAGCATTTTATATGCGTATGAATGAAGACGGTCAAACGGTCAGAGCAATGGATATACTATTCCCGGGAATTGGGGAAATCGTTGGCGGATCACAACGAGAAGAAAGAATGGAAATTCTTAAGTCTAGAATGGAAGAAATGGACGTTGATCAAGAAGAATTGTGGTGGTATTTAGAAACACGACAATTTGGTAGCTGTCCGCACAGTGGTTTTGGGCTGGGCTTTGAAAGACTTATCATGTTTGTTACTGGTATGAAAAACGTTAGAGATGTTATTCCTTTCCCTCGCTACCCTCAAAATGCCGAATTTTAATCGATGCAAAAACAGAGACTAAAACAAGAGATAGGTCTTAACCTTAGTCCACAGCAAATACAGTTTATGAATTTGTTGCAGATACCTCTTATGTCTTTGGAAAAGCGTATAGAAGATGAGTTAGAAAGCAACCCCGCATTAGAAGAAACAAGTAAGGATAAAGATAAGGACGAGGATACTGAAAGTAGCTGGGAAAGTACTAGAACTCATAACCAAAGTACAGAAGAAAAATACAGTACAGTAGCTCGAGAAAGAGAATTGAGTTTACAAGAGTTTCTCTTGCAACAGTTGCCTATGCAAAGCCTCGATGATGATGAATCCGTACTAGCACAATTCATAATTGGCTGTCTTGATGATAATGGTTTTTTAAGCCGTTCGCTACTATCTATCTCCGACGATTTATTGTTTAAGTTGAACCTAAACATCAGCGAAATCGACCTAATACCCATTTTAAAAGTCGTACAAAAACTAGACCCTGTTGGTGTTGGTGCTAGAGATTTAAAAGAATGTTTACTCCTTCAATTAGAAAATAAAACCCAAACAGAGTCTATTATATTAGCTCAATCTGTACTGCGAAATCAGTACACAGCATTCACCAATAAGAACTATGAAAAGCTACTCAAAGAATTTGAAGTTGATGAAAATCAAATCAGACAGGTTTACAAAGAAGTAGAGCAATTGAACCCTAAACCCGGTTCTAGTTTTACGAATACTCAAGAAGCTAATACATACATAACGGCTGATTTCTTATTAGAAGCCGATAATGACGAACTAAACGTCATACTCAACAACAGTATGAGTAAATCGCTCAGAAGTAGTCAGTACTACAAAAAGATGTTAGAAAACTTGGAGCAAGAAAAAGGCGATAAAGAGGCTATCCAATTTCTAAAAGAAAAAATAGAAGGTGCTGAGTGGTTTGCTAATGCTCTCATACAAAGGGAGCAAACCTTACTCAAAACCATGAATTGTATTGTCAGCATTCAAGAGGAGTTTTTTAAAACAGGAGACGAAAAACTACTCCAACCCATGAAGCTAATGGATATTTCTGAAAAGATAGATTTAGATATTTCTACCATCTCTAGAGTCACTAACAGCAAATACATAGAAACGCCTTACGGGACTTTTTTATTGAAAGAGTTTTTCTCAGATGCTTATAGCAAAGATGATGGCACTGTTATTTCTAATAAGGTTATAAAAAGTCATCTGCAAGACATTCTGGAAAATGAAAACAAAAAGAAACCTTATTCTGACGAGGAGCTTTCGGAAAAGCTAGATGAATTAGGTTTTCATATTGCCAGACGTACTGTCGCAAAGTATCGTGACCAATTGGGCATGGCAGTAGCTAGATTAAGGAGGGAATTATGATGCGATTGGCTCAAGTAATCTCTGTTTTGGGGCATCCTCTGTTTATGCCTTTATATGCTTTTGGCTTACTCATTAATACCAATCCTTACATCAATATGATGGTGCCTAAGGCCAGTAAATATTTTATTCTTGGTATACTTGTAGTTTTTACCATTATACTACCCATACTTACTGCTGTCGTGTTCAAACTGTTTGGTTTTATTGATAGTCTTTTTATGAAAACTGCCGAAGAAAGAAGGTGGCCTTTTCTACTAACCCTTATTTGGTATTACATGGGCTTTCAATTACTCACGAAAATATATGTGCCTCAAAGTTTTTTACTACTTATGATTGGGGCAATTAGTGCTATAGGTATAGCTCTTGTCATTACAAGTCGTTGGAAAATTAGTGTTCATATGCTCGGTATTGGTGGTGTGATAGGTGCTATAATAGGTATTTCTCAACGCTTTCAGTTTGACCATAGTATGCTATTAATCGCCTTAATTCTTTTTGCTGGATTGATTGGTTACGCTAGATTAAAAACTAATTCTCACAACTACCGACAAGTGTATGCTGGATTTATTCTTGGTTTAGCTATAGAATGGATTTGCGTGATGAATTTTTAAAACGCTATATTTACACATAGATCCTATAATTATGAATTGGTATCAAAAAGTTATAAATCAATATTCTGACTTTAATAGCAGAGCTAGACGGAAAGAGTATTGGATGTTTGTCTTGGTTAATTTTATTATATCATTAGCGATTGTTGGAATCGATAATGCCTTAGGTCTATCGCTTAACTATACAGGAAATGTATCAGGGTCAGGTGTTTTTAATTTATTATACAACCTTTTAATCTTAATACCGAGCCTTGCTGTTGCCGTCAGGCGACTACATGATATTGGTAAAAGTGGTTGGATGCTATTGATCGGTTTAATACCCCTAGTGGGAGCAATTTGGCTGTTGATATTGTTGTTAAGAGATAGTGAGGCTGGAGAAAACAAATATGGTGCCAATCCAAAGAAGCTATAAAACTATTGGTAGCATTTAATTTTAGTTCTTCTCTTTTTCTTTGTATTCGTAGGAGTATGTTTGTTTTTGTTCTTCCAAGAGTTCATCTATTTCGTACTGATAGACTTGCTTAGGAGGTCCGTTGTCTTTAAACCAATAAGCTAGTATAAGCCCCGCCAAAGCTCCTGCCAAATGGCCTTCCCACGATATATGTTTTTTCATAGGAAAAATGCCCCATACCATACCTCCATAAAGGAAAACGATAAACATAGATATAGACATTAACTTGGTGTGCTTTCGGATAAAGCCACTAAAAAATAAAAAGGAAGCTAAAGCATAGAGCAAACCACTTGCACCAATATGAAAACTAGGTCTGCCTATTGCCCAAAGCCATAAGCCACTCATGAGCCACGACCATAAAAAGACTTCTTTAGCAATACCTTTGTAGAAAAAGCCTAGCGTAGCAGTTAATACAAATAAGGGTAAAGCATTATTAGTAAGGTGTTTCCAATCGCTATGAATAAAGGGTGATAATAGCACCCCTTTCAACCCTTCTAAGGTGCGAGGTAAAACTCCGTATTTGGCAAAGCGCATGCCATATGTGTGCTCTATCCATTCGACAACAAACAGAACGAGGATAAATAAGGCTGGTAAGATAAATATAGAGTACTTCCTTTGTGTTGACATCTTAGAACTTATATTCCATTCCAAGTCCTAATATATGCAATTGTTTGGGATTATTAGTATTGAATGATTGTTGTAATCTGTAATAGACATCTATATCAAATTCTTTTAAGAATGGATAAGATGCCCCCAAGGTAAATCGCCACTTCTTAAATTCCGAATCTTTAAAAAACAACTCAAAGGCAGTAAAAGGCTCTAAGGGTGTCTTTCTGATATTGTACGATAAGGATACTTTATCTCTTAATGTGAAATTTTCTTCTTGGTATTGATATCGCAATCGGTTTTTCATTAGCCAACGTTTTTTCTTTTTTCTGTAATTGAAATCGGTATATATACGTTGGATAGTAGAGGTGTTTTGAAACAAATCAAAATCAGTAATATAACGATAACCAATAGCTACAGACCATTTTTTAATAAGGTCATATTTTAAGGATAAATTGCTAAAGGTTACATCTGGTAAAGAGGCGTTTTCTCTAAATCGTAAGCCTTGATCTAAAGAAACACTCAAATCCTTATTCAAGTCATAAGAAACGCCTATTTTGGACCATTGCTGAAAGTCTTGTTCTTGTGCAATGAGCAAAAAGGGGAAAAATAAGAGCAGTATGAAACTACTTTTGTTCATCTTCAAAATAGAATATTCTTAGATTAGCTGTATCTCTTAAAAAGTCAACATTACGAATTTCTACTCTTGTAATATTAAGTCCTGTTCTTTCCTTCAAGTCAGCCAATAACTCTTCTTTTCTTTCAGGTAGAATAAGTTCAATCTTTTCAAAGGTTATGTTTTTTCTAGATTCATGTTTTAGTAGCCATATTTTCTCTAAACCATAAGTGATAGCAATGAACATCACGTTGGTAAAAAGTACCTCGGCGTGGCTAATCTTTTTATTCACTAAAGCATTCATTACTGAAATACCTATGACAATGAATAAATAGGTCATTTCCTTAATCGGTATGGCATCGGTACGGTAACGAATAATACCAAAAATGGCGAATAGACCAAGAGCAAAGCCTAACTCTAGCTTAACGTTTTCTAGTAAAAAACAAAGGAAGAAAACCGTTACACTGATTAGTAGATAGGTGAAAAGGTAATCTTTGTTTTTGGTAACAGGATAGTATAGGTATCTAACAATATATCCAACGATTAAAAAGTTAAAGGCTGAACGTACCAATAACTCAATAAAGTCTTTTTTATCAAAAAAATCAGAGCCGAAAATCTCAATATCTGCCAGTATAAATAGTAAGTCGTTAATCATCTTGTAGTTTATTTATTTTTAAGAATTTTGGTTTAAAGTTATTATTTTTTAAAATAGGAAAAAGACTAGCTGTTGCCATACAGTATTTGCTAATTCTAAATGGTCTTACTCCGTGCTTTTTAATAACACGCATAAAGGTTGAAGCGTAGTTTACTTTTTCTTGTTTAACCTCAGCAATAACCATATTGTCTAATTGGCTGTGTCTTTCCTCTGCCTCAAAAGTAATGTCTATATCTATGGTTAGTCTTTCTTTAATGTGCTTATTGACTAAGGTTATGCGACTGAATTTATTCCAATGCTTAGGCACCAATGCATCGCCTCTACCCATTGTTTGATGAACAAAACGATTGGCTTCCTCTGTCATACTATCTGAGATTTTAGCGACTTTGATACGTTCCTTAATCGTCTTACCCTTATTGTTTTTTTTCTTCACCTCTAAAAAGCATAGTCCAGAGTCTATATATTCTCTAAAACGAACTTTGTTTCGGTTTTTTTTACCGTTGTGGTGTTCAAAATAGAACTTGAAGTCTTCGGTATCAAAATATAAGGAGCGGTAAGCATTTAGGCGAACACCATCTATATCAAGCACATAATAATGGGCTTTGATTTCTTCCATCACCTTTTCCAATAAACTGTATTCGAATACAAATTTAGTATCCGTTCGGTTCATTAGCTTGACTTCATCCATTTGGTTGAGTGAAATGGGCTCGAAAGAAGATAGTATATTATTGATTGCTCTCAATCTTAAATCGTGTTATGTCACCTAAATTATACTGCTGGTTATTTTCAGTTATTTCTATATCCATTTTTACGGCAACTTCTCCATCAACACAATCGCGTTTCCAAATGGTACTTGCTAACTGTTGAGCATAAATAGGATTGCTTTGATTGATAACTGCCAAGCCTGTTGTGTCGGACTCACAATCCGAATAAATAAATACTGTATACGTTCCTTTTCTTAAATTTTCAAATCGGAAAGACCCATCAAATGACGTTTCGTAACTATCGTCATAATAATTGTCCTCATCGCCATAAATAATATAAACTTCTTCATCTGCGTGATAATAATATCCGATCGTATCTACACGCTGATTGGTGCCGGGCACATCAAAATGACTAAGTTCGTAGGTAATGACTTTGCCGATAATAGAAGAAGTCCCTCCTTTTCCGGCTTCCTTTTGACAAGCTATAAAGACACTTGCAATAGCTGTTATTAGTAAAAGTTTTTTCATCTTATTGAATAGTTATTTTTCGACTTTCATTATCAATTAGAAATATATAAATGCCCTTTGGCCAAGAAGATACATTAACGTTAGCACTTCCTCGAATATTACTAAGGTTTAGGTGTTCTTTTCCTAAAAGGTCGTAGGCTTTTATTCGCTGTGCATATGGAATTTGAATAGTCAGATTATCACTGGTAGGGTTGGGATATAAGTGCAATTGACTATTAAGGTTTTCTACTATTGATGTTCCTAAACCGTTGTTAGTATTAAAGGTATGAGTTTGTACAACAAAAGGTCCTTTACCATTAGGCACTCTAGCATAGCCTAAATCTGAAGGAAAAGAATTGTAAAATAAAGCGTCTATTATAAAATTGTTAGCTGTTGATAAAAAAAGTTGTTCCCCATCTGCAGCTAACCGAAAGCTAGTATGTAAACCACTACTAGCGGCATCGTCTTTGTCTAACCAAACTATTAAATAATCATCGGCTTGTATTTCTACATCTGGGAAAGTCCATTTATCTAAAACGTTTTCATTGTCTGATAAGTGATAGCCTCCTAAATTAATAGCTATATCACCACCATTATAAAGTTCTACCCAATCGTCATATTGTACGAAACCAGAAGATGTGTCTTGAACTGATGATACATTAGACGCCATAAACTCATTGATAACAAGACTTCCTACAATTGGAAGGTTGTGGTATTCGTGCTCTGCTCTTTCTGGCGAGAAAATCCCTGCTTCGCTATTTTCAGCATAGATATAATACTGCATATCTAAAGCGTCCACATCAACAGATACACCATATGTGCCGTCATTGGCTACGCCATCATTATGATTACCATCGTCAAACATTTGTACTTTTTCAAATATATCTTGTGGTCTGAAACGATAAGCAAGATATACGTAAGAGGCATCCACTACATTGACAATTAAGTTTGCAGCAGAATAACTGGGTACTACGCTAGGTATTGTACTTATGGTGCTTATTGTTGGCGGTGTTGTGGTTAGTTCATCATGAGTAGATAAAAATTCTGAACGGGCATTCATTAGGCTGATTATACCATTGACATTGCCTCCACCAGGGCCTCCACCACCTACATCTACGTCATTGTTGAGGTTAGCAATAAAATCTTCGTAATTATAAGGCGTATTGGGGTCCGCTTGTACATCTGCTTTTATTAGGTTTTGCAATTCGAGACCTCTTTCAGCATACCAATCGTTGGCGAAGTTTTCGTTAAGTATAGTGCGTATGTGAGCAACATACATTTTTCTATAGGTAGAATTGCTAAAAATTAAATTCAATAAAGGCCAATCATCATCCCCCTCTCTTAGCATTGGGTCAAGCTGAGTAAGGTCACTTGGGCCACCTAGTACGGGTCCTTGATTTACCATTTTAAAGCCTCCTAAACACTCGTTTAAGTCCCATATTATAGTATTCATTCTATTATTATCATCTTTAATGAGATAATAGTTTTGGCGAAAAGGGCCGCTATAGCTATCAAGATTTACAAGAACATTATTGAATGCTGACATCCAAATGGCTCTATCTATATCCAGACTGTTTTCTATGGTATTGGCTGAATTCTCAATTGTATTGGTTAAGTTAATAAGATCTTGCCAGCTTGCATCAGATTTCATCTCGTAAAAGTCGTAATACGAAGAAGAATCTGCACCTAAATACTCTAGAGATGAGCCCCCATTGAATACATTTTGAGGGTTACACTTTATACGAGTATTATTTTTATCAGAATAAAGATAATTGTTTTGAAAGTCTGAATTTACAGATTCTGAATTGGTATACAAACCATGATATGACCCGTTGATATACACTTTAGCATAATTAGAGCGTGGCGCTTCCATGTATTTTCTAGCAATTTCATAGGATAAGGCTTCTCTTATAAATGAAGGGTCTTTTTGTCCGCTAGAAAGTTTTATTGTTTCATGACCTTGATAGTCTTGATTGGACTTGATATAATCAATAGATATATTTAGTGGGTTTTTATCGTTACTTTCTGAAAAGGTACTATTACCTTTATACTTAACCCCTACGCTATCTTTCATAGAGCCATTAAAAATTACTGAATCTGCTAATAGATATTCTTCTGTTTCATAATTATCAATCATCAGCTGATTCCAATTGTCTTGTGAAAAATAGATTTCTATAGTGGCTATATTATCCATTTCGAAAAGACTCTGGGCGTTGAGATTGGGTGCTAATACAATTGAAGTAAAAATGATTAAAATACTTTTCATAAGTTTATTTCTGTTGATTCTGCAATGTTAGTTAAATATCACTTTTTGAGTCGTATTATATATGCCATTATTTAAATTTAAGAAATATATTCCTGATGGCAGTTGATGTCTTGGAATAGTTATACTATTAGTGAATGTGCCTGTAGCTACAATTTGTCCTTCTAAATTAATTAAGTCGTAACTATTAAAATTTGCATTGCTTATTTTTACATAGTCCTTTGCAGGTATAGGGTAAATGCTTAATGAAGATAAGTCATCTATGGTAGCCGTTTGATCATAGCTTACATACAAGATACTGACACAATTATTTTGGTCATATACGTAAAATAAGAAATCTCCCGATTCGCTGGGTGAAAATAGCGAGTCCGTTGACAATACCTCATCCATTTTATCTGTCCACTCATAAGTATATGGGGGCGTGCCTCCAGTAATAACGGGCACTAGAGTACTGCCATTTTGGGTAACAACTGCCGTCAAAATATTAAAATTCACAAAGGCATTTTGAGTAGTAATATTACCTCCTTCATAGCTTAGTGATTGGTTAACTATAAAAGTATAAATTTGATTAGGGTTGATATACTGCCCATCAATATTACCGTCAGAAAACACTATACTCAAAGGTGCCTTACTACAGGCATCTATCTTTTTAAAAGGTAGATAAACAAGTACGGCATATCCATTGTCGAATTGGTCTTCCGAAGTAGGACTGGTGTGACTGTAAGTGACAGTAGCCATAGCTTGATTGGATGAAATTTCAAACAACTCAGCGCTAATACTACCTTGTTGACCAGAAAGAGCACTCGACACATTGTAAGAGTCTGTAAAATCTTGTTGGTTTATTTCATCTATAATCTGATAGTCTAATTGTACTACTTGTGGGTCATAGGTAATATTAAATTGATAGTTTTCTAAAGCAATAAAATCATTAATTGATAATGGTAAGACAAAAAATGTGTTCTGTTGGTAAACCCAATTATCGTATTGTGCTTGTTCTTCTAAATTAAATTCATCAGAAAAAGTAATTGCAACTTGTGAGAGAACAAGAAATGGTAGTATAAGGAAACAAAAAAGCAGGGTTCTTTTCATAAAGTTTATAATGGAGATTGTGTTTGATTGTAAAAATTCAAGGGTCTTATGTCCTCTAACAAAGATAAAAAATTCTAAGAAAGTAGGAGGGTTTCATTTGGAAGATAAAGCTAGTATCACGTCTTGCCATGCTTTTATTTTTAATTTCCAGTCGTATGACAATCCTAATTGAATAGCATTTTTGGAAATCTGATTAAGTGATACTTTATTGTTTAATAGGTCTTCTATGACTACTTTCATTTCGTCTAAAGTTTGAACTACAAAACCATTTTGATAATGGTCTATCCATTGATTAGCACCATAATCTGCATAAACTAATGAGGGTACACCAGCACAGGCTGTTTCAAGTATCACTTTTGGAAAACCTTCAGAACGTGAAGGTAAAATATGCAATTGCATATCTTTTAATAGTTCTGACAATTTATATTGTGACAACTTACTATGGCAAATTAAGTTGGGCAAATGATTTTCTATTTTCTTTCCGTCTCCTACTAAATGAAATTCTAATTGTGAATACTCATTAGCTAATGCTAGGAAATGATCGACTCCTTTTTTGGAGTAATTATTAGCTATCAAAATCACTTTAGTGATTGGCATAGTTTGATAAGTCGTACTTATAAATAATTTACTTTCTGTTCCTAATTCTAAAATTTTATTTTCTGTTATTAAGCCATGTTTTTTAAAATTATAGTCTTTTATATATTGTGAAATTGAAAACACTTGACTTAATCGAGCATAATAATTTAATACATTAAACCCGCTTTTATTTTTGGCTTTTAAAAAATTAGTATCATCCAAAATCCCTTCAATAGTCGAAAAACTTTTCTTCCCAAAAAGTTTACATATGAATGAATTGAAAGCTAATAATTCGGCCTTTGGCAAGTACACTACATCAGCTTTAACAATATTCCAAAAATAAGCCCAGCATACCGTAATACGGTGAGGCCAAACACATCTGTACAGCTTCACTCCTTCGATTTTTATGGGTGGCTGAGAGTAAAGACTAAGTACAGTAATGTCAAATTGCGATTTATCTAAATATTTAGCAAGAGCAAGACAATTAAGATTTTGGGCGTTAGTACTATTTACGTACGCCCCAAGAAATAATTTTACCCTAATTATCATAGTGGTAAAAATAGTAAACTAAGAGGATTAGAAATTAATAGTTGAGAGTAAACTTTCTTTTTGGTTCAACAATTGCTCTAAAGAGAAGAAGGTTTCTGTACGATTAATACCTTCGATTTTGTGTATTTTACTAATAATAAGACGAGCATCGTTAGAGTCAATGGCTCTGATTTTACAGAACAAACTGGATTTACCAGTAGTAAAATCCATACCTGTGATGTTATTGATTTTCTTGAGCTCTTTTAGTGCAGAATCGTATTTAGAAGCTTTGTCCAAATAAATACCCATGTAACAAGTGTAGTTAAAACCTAACTTATTATAATCAATAGTAATTGTAAAATTTTTAATGACTTCTAATTTCTGTAGTCTTTTGATCCTAACATGTATGGTTGTATTAGAAACTTTTAAGAGATTTGAAATTTCAGAAAATGAAATTTTGGAATCTCGAGAAAGCAACTTTAAAATTTCTAAGTCTAATTTATCTATTAAGGTTGTTTTAGCCATTATAGTAATAATAAGGTTTAAATTTTTTTCTTTTTTAATGAATTATGCGTTAAAAAAAACAGTATGACTTTTTAATGATATAAAATAGTCATTTTGACTTTTTTTTAGACTTAACAGTTAACTTTGTTCATTATAAAGTGTAAATATATGTAAATTTGCTGAGTTATTTAGTAATTTGATATGAAAAAAAAACTGTTCACCAATATAATTCTGTTTCAGAGTACTTTTTAGATGATAAAAAGCAAATTACTGAGGTCAAATATTTATCAGACAATAGGACTAAGGACTATGTTTATGATGAGAAAAACCCAGTATATGACTCATTAATTAATTTGTTTAGTAATAATGATTTGACCTTTGAAGCAGCAGAGTCCAAAAGGAGAACAATTAATGAATATCGACAGAATAAAGACAATATTTATTCTTACAGATACAATTAAATGTTTAACATTATGATTTTTCACAACAGAAAAACATTTTTTATAATATTATCTGCAATAGTATTCATCGTATTATTTTTTTCAAATCCACAATCCATGTCCATGCAGTCTGTCGACATAAATTATGCCGACACTGCTTGGATGATTGTAGCTAGTGCGGTAGTTCTACTAATGACTCCTGGCCTTGCTTTCTTCTATGGTGGCATGGTCAGCAAGAAAAATGTCATCTCTACTATGCTTCAAAGCTTTATTGCTTTAGGTGTTATTTCTTTACTTTGGGTACTCTTTGACTTTAGCTTGGCTTTTGGAGACACCGTCAATGGCTGGGGTATTATCGGAAACCCTTTTCAATATACTTTTCTCAATAATTTAGACGCTAATAACAGTAACATTCCCTATTTACTTTTCGCCCTGTTTCAATTGAAATTTGCCATAATTACTCCAGCGATTATAACAGGTAGCTTTGCTGAAAGAATTCGATTCAGAAGTTATCTGCTTTTTATGATTTTGTTTTGTGTCTTAATTTATGCCCCCCTAGCCCATATGACGTGGGCCATTGGAATAAAAGGATACGGAGGTTTGTACGTATTGGATTTTGCTGGTGGAACAGTAGTTCATATGAGTGCTGGTTCAGCAGCTTTAGCTGGAGCACTATACTTGGGCAAACGGAAAAAAGAAAAAACCGAACCTGCTAATATCCCATTCATCATATTGGGGACTGGTTTGTTATGGTTCGGTTGGTTTGGCTTTAATGCAGGATCTGCTTTAGCCGCAAATTATGATGCTGTTATCGCATTTGCTAATACCAATATCGCCTCAGCAAGCTCCATGATAACTTGGGTACTTTTCGATAGGTTTTTAAATAAAAAATATCGGCTGTTGGAGCTTGCATAGGCGCTATTGCAGGATTAGTGGCTATTACGCCTGCTGCAGGTTTTGTAACGATTAACCACTCTATTGTGATTGGTTTTGTAACGGCATTGATATGCAACTTAGCCATGGAAAAGATTAAAAAATCAAATAAAATTGACGATACTTTAGACGTATTTGCTAGCCATGGAATTGGTGGTATATGCGGTATGATACTAACAGGAGTATTTGCTAAAGAGGTTGGTCTTGTCTATGGTGAAGTTAATACATTTATTTTACACATAGCTGCTAGTATTGCAGTCATTATTTTAGCTTTCTTTGGTTCACTCTTAATCTACAAAATAGTAGATATTATCTTACCATTACGTGTTCGTGACGATCAAGAAGAAAGAGGATTAGACCTTTCTCAACACGGAGAAGAAGTCGTTTAATATAATTCTATTGTGCGGTGATGAAATTGGCAAACATGCCCTCCTGTCTCGAGGGTGTAGATAATGGGATAAACAAAGCTTAAGCTTTGCTAACTACTACTTAGAGGTTCGAATCCTTTCCGTACAGCTTAACAGTGAGGTAGACACTATCTCACTGTTTTTTTATTGTAGAGCAATCTTTTTATAAAGAATTCCAGAATTAGTATGAATCTCTAAAGAATAAATTCCTTTAGAATAGTCGGTTAAATCAATTTGCTTTAAAAATTGAGTGGAAACATTTGAATACTGTTCATTAAACACTTCGACTGCCAACATATTGATAACTTTAATAGTAATACTCTGGACTTCTTCAGAAGTAAAGGTTACATTAAAGATGTCTCTTGACGGGTTAGGATATACATCCAAGCTAGCCACAGAACTGTTCTCTAATCTTGATCCACCTAATGTGTATTCAACAGGCTGAGAGAAGATGGTTGCCCAAGAAGTACCATTAGCACCACAAGCACCACGTATTCTCCAAGAGTAATCTCCTGCTGTCAAACCAAACTTAGTTTTTGAAGTTAACGAACCTGCTAGGTTGTTCCATGCCCATACTTGACCTGTAGTAACGTTAGTAAGCTCCAAGAAGTAGTGGTCTGGCTGTCCACTCTCTGGCGTAC
>Ga0115013_10000106_pt1 | contig 54342 bp, 46 predicted proteins | sample SouAtlMetagenome_2_FD_88686 | JGI IMG/M metagenome (GOLD analysis project Ga0115013, IMG submission 88686) | Marine eukaryotic phytoplankton communities from Atlantic Ocean - South Atlantic ANT15 Metagenome | ecosystem: Environmental > Aquatic > Marine > Oceanic | place: South Atlantic Ocean...
AGTTGGGCCCAGGCACAAACGACGTGCACTGCGCCTTGAGTGCCGTCAATGGCAGCACAGAAAGGCTCAATCCCAAAAGGGTGGATGTGATGGTCAGTTGCACGGGATAAGTTTGCGAGAAAGAAGATACGAAGAAATCGTCGACTCGACGCGCAAAACCCTTGATTGGTCGAAAGATATCCACCGTTGAGCGATGGTTTTCAACCGCGAAAGGGTGTGTGCAGTTGCTCAGCCCTTGTGCAGTCCGCACTCCTTGGAGGACTGCTCCCACCACCAACGACCGGCGCGGGGGTGCTCGCCTTGGAGGACGGCACGGGTGCAGGGGGCGCAGCCGATGGACGGGAAGCCCTTGCGATGCAGGGAGTTGGTGGGGACGCCGTGGGAGTTGATGTACGTGTCCAATTCGGCGTCGGTCCAGTCCACAATCGGGTTGAGCTTGATGAGTCCGGTCATGCCGTCGCGTTCGAGGCGGGGCAAAGAGGCGCGGTTGTCGCTTTGGGATGCGCGCAAGCCGGTGACCCACACAGCAGCACCTTCCAAGGCTCGTTTTAGCGGGTCGATTTTGCGGATGCGGCAGCAGGTTTTTCGGGCGTCGATGCTCCGGAAAATGGAAGACATGCCCTGCTCGTTCACAAATTCCTCCAAGGGTGCGGTGTCCGGAAAGAAGGACACCAGGTCAAGGTTGCGGTATTTGCTGCGGGTGCGGTCGATGAGATCGTACGTCTCAGGGAAGAGCCGGCCGGTGTCCAACGTGACCAACCGAACAGGCAAGTCGTGCTGGGCAATGAGGTCGGTCAATGCCTGGTCCTCCAGTCCCAGTGAAGTCGTGAAGACGACCTGTTTAGGGTATTGCTCGCAGAGCTGACGCAAGACCGTAACGGCATCGGTGCTGACGAGATGAGGCAACGTAGACATCACCCGAAGATAAGCCTCCGAATTGTAATTCCTACCTAGCCGGTAGGAAAAAGAATCTTGGAGACAGCTCAGGCCGACGCGGCGGCACCCTCTGGATGCACGGCCAGGTCGGACAACGTGCGCTGTTCCAACACGGCCAAATTCGCGTCACGCACCTCGGCCATCAGCCGGTTCAATCCGCACATGGCCTCGTTGCAATCGTGACATCGCTCGTAGAAGTGAAGGCTAACGCAAGGGAGGGGCGCGATGGGGCCGTCGAGGATGCGAATGACTTGTGCAAGGGGCGTATCGTCCGGGTGTTTGAGGAGGTAGTATCCACCGCCTTTGCCCTTTTTGGAACCCAGGATGCCCCCGCGTTTGAGGTCGAGCAAAATGGTCTCCAAGAACTTGGTGCTCATCGGGTGGATTTGGACCATGTCACGGATGGAAGTCGGACTGTCAGAGCCGGAAGAATCTGGGGCGCTCTGCTCGTCTCTTCGGGCCAAATCACGTTGGACCAGCGTGCTCAAAGCACGGAAGGCGTATTGCGCTTTTTTGGACAGCATGACCCCAAGTTAGAGGTTGTTTGGCTTAATCCCCCTTTTAGGGTGGGTTTTCATTTCACCCCATGCAGCCATCCTATCATGCATGCATTCAAAGCTTTGGCGACCTCAGTTTCACCAGGGGTTCACATCGTCTTTGTACCTTAGGGGACCTGACAACGAACGAACATGAACGCTTTTGTACGCACGATGATTGGCTTGGGCTGGATGACCATGGGGGTCTCCGCGGTGGCGCAACAACACACGGTGGCCCACCAATGGAACGATCAGATTCTCGAGGCCATTCGCAACGATTTTGCCCGTCCCACGGTGCACGCCCGCAACCTCTACCACGCCTCCATTTTGATGTACGACAGCTGGGCCGCTTTCGACACCACGCAGTCGCAAGCGATTTTCTTGGGGCAAGAATTTGACGGATACCTGTGCCCGTTTGACGAAGCTGCGTTGGAAATTCCCGCAGACCTCGCTGCGCGGAAGGAGGCGCAGGAAATCGCCATGAGCTACGCCTCATACAGGCTCATTCGTCACCGCTACCAGGCCAGTCCTCAAGCGGAGTCGACCATGGCCAACATTTACGTACAGATGATCATCCAGGAGTTGGACACGTCGTTCACTTCCACCGATTACGCCACCCACGGGGCGCCTGCGCTTGGCAACTATCTCGCGGAACAGCTCATCGCGTACGGGATGAGCGATGGCTCCAACGAAGCCAGCGATTACGCCAACACCTGCTACGAGCAGCTCGAGCCCAACATCATTCCGGAAGTGCCAGGCACCAACGGGTTGTTGGATCCCAACCGCTGGCAGGCTGTGGAGCTCAGCTTTGCCATTGATCAAAGTGGCGAGCTTCTCACCGAAACGCCGCCCTTCCTCGGTCCCCAATGGGGTGAGGTGGCGGGATTCGCGTTGCGTGATTCCAACCTGACCCAAGCGGATCGGGATGGGTGCACCTACAATTTGTGGCACGACCCGGGAGCGCCCGTGTATCTGGACACCAATGTCTTCTCGGGATTTGACGATGCTTGGAAGTGGAACCACGGCATGGTGCTGAGTTGGAGTGAGCACCTGTCACCCGACGATGGGGTCATGTGGGACATTGGTCCCGGTTCGTTGAAGTACGACGGAAGCCTTCCTGCATCAGACAACTTGGACTCCTTCTACGAGTGGGAGAACGGCGGCTTGACGTCCTGGTACGACGAGAACGGCAACTTTGGCGGACAAGGCCATGAGGTGAACCCCGTCACGGGGGCGCCCTACGAGGTCAACATGGTGCCACGCGGCGACTACGCCCGGGTGATTGCGGAGTTTTGGGCGGACGGCCCGGATTCGGAGACGCCTCCAGGGCACTGGTACACGCTCCTGAATGAGTTCATTTTGGACGGCCAAGCCGGTCAGCACCGCTGGCGTGGACAGGGGCCCGTCATTCCCGACTTGGAATTTGATGTGAAGTCCTACCTCGCCTTGGGCGGGGCGATGCACGATTGCGCCATTGCCGCGTGGAGTGCCAAGGGCTACTACGACTACTCTCGTCCCGTTTCAGCCATCCGATACATGGCGGAGCACGGCCAAAGCAGCGACCCTTCGCTCCCCAACTACCATCCCGCAGGATTGCCCCTTATCCCGGGCTTCATCGAGATGGTGGACGACGCAGATCCGTTGAACTTCTTCGACGGAGAAGACCAGGTGGGGAAGGTGAAGGTGCGATGCTGGAAGGGGCCTGATTACATTGAGGTTCCCCTCATCGACGAAGCGGGTGTGGATTGGATCATGGCCGACCGTTGGTGGCCCTACCAGCGTCCAAGCTTTGTGACCCCACCATTTGCGGGTTACGTCAGTGGACACAGCACGTACTCACGTGCCGCAGCCGAGCTTCTTGAATTGCTGACAGGTTCGGAATACTGGCCAGGAGGACTGGCCGAGTGGAGTGCGCCCATGAATCAGTTTTTGGTGTTCGAGCAGGGGCCAAGCATGACTTTCAACCTGCAGTGGGCCACCTTCATGGATGCCTCCAATGAAAGTGCATTGAGCCGCATGTGGGGCGGGATTCACCCACCCATTGACGACGCCCCGGGTCGACGCATTGGCAAGCACGTGGGGCGTAATGCCTTCCACTACGCGGAGACCATCGTGTTCCCGCAATGGGCGCAGGAGTTTGGTGGGAATGGATTCTTGCCGTCGGGCGATTGTGAAGGCGATTTCAACGGAGATGGGGCGCGCGGCTCGGGCGACTTGATCTTGTTCCTGACGGCCTTTGGGCTCGGGTGGACAGGTCCCTATGACTTGGACAATTCGGCAGCCATCGACACCCCCGATCTGCTGACCTTCCTGCAATTGTGGGACAGCACGTGTGAGTGATTGTCAAAGACCAACGTCCCGCGGGTTCGTGATGCGCGTCGTGCACAATGGAGAGCGGAACAACTTTGGACGGGCTGTGCGCAGTTTAACAGGGATGGCGTGATTTTTGAGCCATGGACGATGTCCACAGCTCGTTAATTCTGTTCTCTGCGTTTTTTCTGTTGCTCGAACTCTTGTTGGGCAAGGTTGCGGTGCGTAGAAGACCAGAAACTCCCCAACATTGAAACCTCAAGAAATTCACTGATATGAACAACAATTCAACCCCTTGGTGGCAGACCGGAGCATTGGTGTGCACCTTGATTTTGGCCAGCTGCGGTGGCGCTGAAACGGAACAAGCCCCTGCACAAGAGCCCGAAGCCCCAACCTTGGAACAGGCAATTGCCGAACGCGGGAAACCGTGCAACTGCGTGGCTGAAAACCAAGAAGCCATGGTGGCGTTGCTCGAATCGTTGAAGAGCACCGAACAAGTGACGGCCCAAGAGATCAACCTTCAAATCGCGCAGATGATGTTGCCTTGCATGAAGCCGACGGGGAATGTGGATTCCGACCGAGAGTATTCACGGGCGATGGGACAATGCGAAGGCTTTGCCGCATTGACGGACGTCATGACCGAAGTGAAAGAAGAAGTGCAAGCCCGTGTGATCCAAGAGGCGGAAAAGGAGCGAGCCATCGACCTCGATGGTGTCAAGGGCGCCAACGCTGTATTGAACAAATTGAAGGAATCCTGATTACGGGATTCTAACCGTCGCGGTCATTCCGCGTCTTCGAGGCCGAGTCGTTTGAGCACCGCTTGAACCTCGGCCTCTGTCTTTGTCAGGCGTTGCTGACAGAAGTCAAGAAGGGTACTGGCGCGTTGCAGCTTGGACGTCAGCGCATCGATGCCCAATTCGCTGCTTTGCATTTGCTGCAAGATGTCTTGCAGCTCACGCACGGCAGCGTCGTAAGACGTGTTTTCAGGGAGGGGAGCATCACTCATCGGAAGGCGAATTTACGCGGGTCACGGTCACGTCCGCGGTGCCGCGGTGAAATTGCAAGGAAAGGGTGTCGTTGACGACGAGCGCCCCGGCATCTCGGATGGCTTGACCGTCCTTTCGGGCCACAGCAAACCCACGGGCCAACGTGTTCTCCGGCTGAAGGGTGTGGACGGTGGTGGCCAGATGCTTGATGTGCTGCAGTTGTTGTGCCAAGGCTTGTTGTGCCTGGACTGCCAACTGTTCTCGGGCATGGGCCAATCGCACTCCCTCCGCTGCGAGCAACTGGCGGGGTTGAAGCACAAGCGTTTGCAGATCCTTGGCCATCCGCGTGCGTTCCCACGCCAAACGATGCTGGGCACGCTGCCCCATGGCCAAGCTCCACTCCGTCAAATGGGAGCGCTCTGTCACGAGTCGGTCGACGAGGTCGTCTGCCACGGCCGTGGGCGTCTTGAAGTGCTTGTGGGCGACCAGATCGGCCACGCACAAATCGGTTTCGTGGCCGATGCCCGTGAACACGGGAAGGGCAGACTGGGAAATGGCGAGACACAGGTCCAGGTCGTTGAAGGCGTCGAGGTCCAAGGCGGATCCGCCACCCCGAACCATGACCACCACGTCGGGTTGCCACGCCTGCGCGCGAGACAACGCATCGATCAGGGTTGGTGGGGCGTCTTTGCCTTGCACGGTGGCTGCAAACACCTCCACGTTAAAGCCCACGCCCCATTCGTTGCGCAACAGGTGCATCCCAAAATCCCGGAAGCCAGACGTCCCGGGAGAGCCAATCAGGGCCACGCGCTGGATCAAGCGCGGCAGGGGGAGGCTGCGGTTCAGTTCGAAGGCGCCCTGGGCTTTCAGGGTCGCGATGGTCGCTTGCTTTCGCCGTTCTGCCTCTCCAATCATGGCCGACACGTCGATCTCCTCAATCACGAGGCTTACTCCGTAGACAGGGTGGTAATTCACCTTGCCACGAAACACGATTTCCACACCGCGTGCAAGGATTTGGTCCGCAGCCTCTCCCAAGGCTTCGCGCACCACGGCGAGCTGGCCCTTCCACAAGGTGCCGCGCATCACCGCCAGGCGCTGTCCACGGCGCTCTTCGACGAGTTCCAAGTAAACGTGGCCAGATGGGCTTGTGGACAGCTTGGCGATTTCCGCCTTAAACCACAGGTCTCTGCCATGCGTGACCTGCTCAAGCGTGCGTTTGAGGCTCTCCCCAAGTTGGGAGAGCGTGTAGATTTTTTTATCTGAGACCTCGCTCAACGCCCTGCGAGCTTCCAGGTCTGACGCTGGCCGCGGTCTGTCACGTAGACGGCCACGGTCATGGCTTGCGTGGGCCATTCGAGTTGTTGTCCTGCGTTGGCGTCGCGTGCTTCAAGCACGCGGCCAGAGAGGTCGGTCACGACCAGGCGTCCTGCTTCAGGGGCCATCCAAGTCCACGCCTCTCCGAGGGGCAGTGGACGGGCCCAGTCTGCAGCCGGAGCCATGGCCAAGCCGTCGGTGCTTGAAGTGTCTGCCACTTCCGGCAGGGACAAGGTCGCGGGGAGGTAGCCGTCGCCGTTGGTCGAGCCGTTGCCGTTGCATTCGAGAGCGCTCATGTAGAAATCGGCATTTCCGGATCCCGCTGCGGGAGCGGTCCAGTTTACTTCAAACACGTTGGATGCGCTCGTGGCGTCTTGCTCCACGATGTGGCGTCCGTCCACGTCTTCGAGTTGGGCATTTTCAGAGGGGGCGCTGAACGATCCGGCATTGGAACCGTTGGCCAATACAACCGTGCTCTGCATGCCATAGAAGGAGGTTGCGTCGCCACCTGCGATGACCATGCGAACCAAGTACTCCTGTCCGGGCGTGTAGGCCGTGGCAGCTTCTTGGGTTGCCGCGTCCACGACCTCAAAAGACGCGCTGGCCGAGGTCGAACCGTTGTGACAGCTCGTGCAGACCGGGTCTGAGCCGGGGGCGCCTGTGCGGTCGCGGTTTTGGGCTTCAGCAACACCTTGAGAAGAAGCCATCGAACCCAGCAAGACGGCCGAGACAGCCAAGACGAAGAGCGTGCATTGGTTCATAGGGTGAATGTCGGAAGAATCGTTCAATCTTTCCCTCGTATCTTCACATAACGAACGGGTCGCTTTGGATTCCCCTCTCACACATACGCAAAACGACGTTGAGCGCAGGTACCAACAGTCCCTGGAGGATTTGAATTACGCCCGCTCGATCCAGTCCATGATGGCGCCCACCGCGGCCCAATTGGACGCCCTGTTTCCGCAGTGCATGGTGTACGACAGGCCCATGGACAAGTTGAGCGGGGACTTTCTTTTTGTCGCCGAGCAAGACCAAATGGCGTTCCTCGCCGCCTGCGATTGCACAGGACACGGAATGAGCGCGGCGCTGATGACGGTGCTCGCCCGCGAAAAGCTGTGGCAGGCCTTGACCAAAGCGTCCGGGCCCGCGCACCTGTTGACTCGCCTTGATGAAAAGTTCCGTGCCGCCATGATGAACGGCGACACGCACGCCATGCGCGCCGTGGGAATGGGCTTGGATTTGGCGGTGATTGCCTATCAGCCAGCCCAACAGCAACTCCGCTTCGCAGGGGCCAAACGTCCGCTGTGGATTGTGCGCAACGGCAAGCTGCTCGAATTCAAAGGCACATCACGGTCCATTGGTGGCGCGTACTGGAGGCAGCAGCCTTTTGTGGAAACCACCCTCCAGGTGCGTCCGGGGGACTCGGTGTTCATGTTTTCAGACGGGGTGTCCGACCAGTTTGGCGGTCCGTATGACCGCAAATTGAAGCTCAAGGGCCTTCGTACGCTGATCTTGTTGCTTGCCGAACTGCCCCCCGCGGACCAGCACGAATTCATCAAGACGTGGTTGACGTCGTGGCAAGGAGATTCGCCAGCCACCGACGACCAGTTGCTGCTTTCCTTCCGGGTTCCGACCTTGGAGGAATGAAGAAAGCCCTTCCCTTGTTTTTGGCCGCGGGTGTGGCGGGTGCCGTTGTGGCTTGGTCGATGTACAACAAGCCGCACAAGGACTACGCGCAGGAAGAGGTGGCCCAAACTTGGCGTGCCGAGGACCTGGTCGCGGCGTTCGCTGAACAGCCGGACGACATGCAAGCCGAATGGCAAGAGAAGGTCGTGGAGGTTACGGGGACTGTGCGGTCGTCCTCGATGCAAAGCGTGGTGTTGAACCCGGGGGTGGTCGCCACCTACGACGAAGGGCAAACCCCAGAGGTGGCGCCCACGGGGCAGGTGACGCTCAAGGGTCGGCTTGTGGGCTTTGACGACCTGTTTGGGGAGGTGCGCATCGACCACGTGCGCATCTCGAATTGACAGTGGCGAACCAAAGCATTGACAATTTCTTGACATCGGAGTGCGACCGCTTTCGCAAGTTTGGGGCATGAACCCTGTCCAATCTTGGGGCCCCATTGCCTTGCTCGCGACGACTGTCCTGATGTCCTGCACAGAAACGCCCGCCGTGAACATGAACCCTTGGAACCCTCGACTTGCCGAGACGACCGCCAGGTTGTTGGAAGACACCGCGTCTGTCGCTGAGGAACGCAAATCCGAACTCAATGCGTTGGCCCAATGGACCGCTGAAACCCTCGACGAACGCGGACAGGCCGACTTGATTTTCATTTGCACGCACAACAGCCGACGCAGCCATTTGTCCCAGGTTTGGGCGCAGGTGGGTGCGGACGTGGCTGGGGTGAAGGGCATTCATACGTTCAGTGGCGGGACAGAAGCCACGGCGTGCAATCCAAGGACCGTTGCGGCCATGAAACGGGCAGGTTTTGAAGTGGTCCCACAAGACACCATCCACGGCGAGCCCAACCCCACCTATCTGGTCTCCACGGGAGTGACGGACATGGCCTGTTTCAGCAAGAAATACGGCGACGAGCCCAACCCGATCGAAGGGTTTGGGGCGGTCATGACATGCAGCAGTGCGGACCGCGGTTGTCCTTTGGTCTTCGGCGCGGACGCCCGCTTCGCCATTCCCTACGTCGACCCCAAGGTCAGCGATGGCACGGATGCGGAGGAGGCGACCTACGACGCCCGCCTCGAACAAATTGGGACCGAGATGCTCTATTTGATGGGTCAGGTGGCGGCGCGGGTCACGCGCTAAATAGCACCCACACGTACACGGCGCTGAAGGCTGTCAAAAACAGGAGGCCGAGCCATGCCCAAGCTTGAAGGGCGCGTCCGGGCTTGGCTTCGGTCGGAAAATCGTCCCGGGTGACAAGCCGCAGGTTCCAAAACGCAATCACCGGGGCCACCAAAAACGACAACGTGGTGGCCAAGTCGACCAAGGTTTTGAGCTGACCTCGGAAAGCCAACACGACGAGCAGGCCTCCAAGGGCGACCAGAACCAAGGCGAGGCGATGCCGCATGGCGTTGCGGTCGGCTTGGGTGGCCGCGGCCCACGCCCGGTCCAGGCTTCGGGCATACCCGTCCATCACGGTGATGCACGTGCTGAACATGGCGCTGAAGGCGGCAGCGCCCATGATCGGCGCGCTCCAATCCCCCATGGATTGTGCATACAGGGATACGATACCCGAGGCGAAGGCGGCACTTCCGTCCGGCAGCGTCGAGTCCGTGCGGTAAAGCAGAAGGGTTCCCAAGACCAGAAATCCGAGGGCGAGTACCACGGAAATGGCGTAGCCTGCGTTGAATTCTGTGAGGGTTTCTTTGAGCGTGGGCTTGTATCCTGAAGTTCGAATGCGCTCAAGGGTCCAAAAGCTGTTCCACGTGCTCAAATCCACGGCCGAGGGCATCCAGCCCATGAGCGCAATGACAAAGGCAATCCCGGTGGGTGTGGTCCACGACCACGTCTCGGGAACAACAGTGGCAGGAGGCGGGGCGGATACGGTCACGGCCACGGCCACCACCGTGGACACCAACAGCACCGAGGCCAGCACCTTGATGACCTTGTCTAGGGTGTTGAACTTCCCCAGCAACAGCAAGCCGATGCAGGCCAAAAACAGTCCTGCGGTCACCTCCGACGTGAGGGAGGTCCCCGCGCGTGCCGACACGCCGAGCAGGTTGTCCAAGAACGCGCCCGTGACCATCCCGACCGCCGCCATGACAAAGAAGCAGGTGCCCAGGGTCAAACCGAGGTAGAGCCAGGACGCCCCCCGTCCCAAGGTGCGAAAGCCCTCGATGAGCGACTGTCCCGAGGCGGACGCATACCGGCTGCCAAACTCAAAAAAGGGGTACTTGGCGGCGTTCGCCGCAAGGATTGCCCACAACAGTCCAAATCCCGCAAGCGCGCCCGCCCGCGTGGATTGCACGAGGTGCGAAACGCCGATGCACGCGGAGGCGAACATGATGCCCGGTCCCAACACGCGCAGCCACGACGCCTTGGTCGACATGTCAGTGGGGAAGTTTGTCGCCCTCCAAGGGGCTTTGGTCGCCGCCTTCGACCGCGTCTAGGTGTCGGTAGGTCACGTACATTTTCCAGCCCACAATGGCCTTTTGGAATCCGCTCAAACGGGTCAAATTAGGCGATTTGTGGATGGACGGAAGCAGCACTTTGTTCAGGCGCGCAAGGAGGCTCCAGATGCTCATTCTCCTCCGATTTTGGCCGCCCCTTTGAACTGGTCTTCATTGTACTTGAAAAGCACGTTGAACGTGGTCAAACTGCCGTAAATGCGGGTGATGTATTGCTGCAAGTTGACTTTGTCTTCGTCGGACAATTTGTCGTGGGCGTTGATTTGCTGTTCCATGACCCGCAAGCGGTCGCGCACCATCACAATCTTGTGGAAGAAGGTTTCCATGGGCACCTCTTTGGCTTGCAACCCTTCGTCCTCGGGCTGCATGATCAAGGTGCCGCCTGCCCAACGGTCGCCCAATTCGATCGGGGCGGGTTCAATGTATTGCTCGATGCGGTACATGTGCTCTTCAAACACCTGTTCCACCACGCTCGTGATGTCAGACAAATCGGCGCTGCCCGCGTCCATGCCCTCTTCCACGATTTCCCATCCCGAGAAATCTTTGTTGAATTCCTTTTCGCCGTGGTCTTTGAAAAACACACGCCAAAAGTCTCCGTCATGGTTGAAAATGACGCCTTCGCCGTAGGAAGGGTGTTCAATTTTTGCGCCGAGTTGTGCCATGAGTTGCAAAATGCAAAGGAGAGGGGCGCGCCCCGCCTCGAACCCAAAGGGCTTTCAACAAGTCGGCGTGGGAATTTGGCGCGCAGCACCCGCCGAAGCTGCGTTTGTGCCTCGGAACTTCACAGACCATGAGTGATCACAACACGGGGCAGACCCCACGCAAGATGATCCGGTGGGATCGCCTGGGCCTCGTGGCCCTGATTTTGGTTGGGTGTTCCAGCGGCATGGTCGCGTTGGTGGGAGGAACCGAGGCGGAGGAAGATGCGTTCACACGGTTAACCCACCCCAAGCCCGTGGTGGCCCTGAAAAAGAAGGAAGCCCATCCCGTGCTCTTACGCCAATCGTCTCAGCCCGCCAACGAGGAAAGTCCCGAAGAGGAAACCACAGGCATGTTGGACCGCGACGTCAGCCCCGCGCCGGAACAAGCGTCCGAGGCGCAACCCGCGCCGCAGGCTGCCTCGGAGCCCAAGCCGGCTCCCAAATCCAAGGCCAAGAAGGTGCGCGACAAGACCATCCTTCCATGCAGCGTCTGCAAGAAAACGATGCGTGTTCCGCGCAATCCCTACACCGCCCACCAAGGCGCGGCGCGATCCCTGCCAAACAGCTTCTTTGTCAAGAATGACATCGAGCTGAATGCGGGCAAACGCAACGGCAAACTCGTAGAGGTTGAAGATGGGCGTGGGTACCGCGTCGCGCGCCTGACCCACAGCCACGGCTGGCTTTTGCCCGAGACCTACCAATTGCTGAAGGACATGGGCAACGACTTTGCCGATGCGCTCGAAGGGACGAGAAGTGAGGGTGCGGTCTTCCGCGTCACCTCCGTCACGCGGACCGACAAACAGCAGCGCCGTCTGCGTCGCCGGAACCTCAACGCGACCAACAGCAAAAGCACGCACAGTTACGGAGCTTCATTCGACATCGCTTTTGTCGACCGCATGGATGACGACGCCTCCTGTGGCACGCCGACCCGCGAGATGGAACGGTTGCTCAACCGCTACCAAAAGGCGGGCATCATCTACGTGATTCCCGAAGGCGGCTGCATGCACATCACGCTGCGCAAGCCCTGATCAGCCGATTACTGCACAAGCGAAAGCACCGTGGGCTTGTGACCCTCGGCTTGAATCATCCAAAGACCTTCTGACAGCCCCTGCAAGTCCAAGCGGCTGCCTTGGCCGCGTCGCACGACTTGTCCAGACATGCTACGCACCGTCCAGGACGTTTGGGCGCGGACGCCTCGAAGGGTCACCACGTCTTTGGCAGGGTTGGGGTAGGCGACCAAAGACGCCACCTCAGCGTCGGTCACGGCCGTGGCACACTCTTCGACGAAATCCTGGATCCACAACGTGCCTTCAAAAATGGCCAAGCCCGCACACTGCCCGTGGTCGTAAGCGCCAAGGTTGGTGGACGAATGCATCGTGCTCCCGTTCTCAGTCATCCAAGTGTCGGCCACCAGTGCATTTTGGTAGAAAACCTGCTCATCTTGCGTGCAGTAGTACATCTCCACGGGGGCCTCGGGAATCCATTGGTAGACGTCGTTGTCCAACGCGGCAAGGTGAAAGGGATGTGTGGGGTCGTTTTGGATTTCCTCAACCAAACCAGGCTGAAGGAATTCCTCCAGGGTACTGGGACAGGCATTGTTGATGGTCGCCGCGTCGTTGTTTCCGTCGAACAAGTCGAGCATGGTACTGGCGTAGGGCTCTTGGAATACCTCGGACAAGTCGTCAAACAGGGTACCGTAGACACTGTTCCATCCGATCACGTTGTACGCGAGGTAGGCAGGGTTGGAGTAGGTTTCAAATTCAAACGTCTGGGGAAACTGGGAGCCGCTGATGTCGTAGGGACCGCTGCCTGGAACCGCACCCGACAAAGCAAATTCGTCGCCGTAGGCCGTGGTTGTGAGGTCCCGTGCCAAGGCCATCGCTGCGTGGCCGCCTTGGGAGTAGCCGGAGATGAAGTTTTGGCCATTCAAGGTGTAGCCCAATTCCTCGGATAGCGCATCGGCCGCCCGCATCAAATAAAAGCCCGCATCCGATTCAGATTCGGCGTGGACGTAGGGATGCATCAACTCACTTGTGCCTAGGCCCACGTAATCGGGCATCAACACCAGCTGTCCCAAGGTGGACATGAGCCCGCCTAACGTCCCTTCAATGCTGAGGAATGACGGCGCATCGGTGCGCTTGAAAATGGTCCCGTGCATGTAGAGGTGGATGGGTAGGCCGCAAGGATCGTCAACTCCTTGGGGCACGAACAGCGCGCCGCTCACTTCGATGGTGTCCCCGAGGTAAGGCATGTCGTAGAGGACGCGGTAGGCGTTGACGTCGTGGTCCGCAGAGAAGGAATTGCTCGGAATCCCAAACACCGCAGCCGTCGCAGCAAGCTGGGACTGCGTGTAGGTGGTGAGCAGTTCGACGGATTGGCCAAGGCATGTGCTGGCAAGGCCCAAAAACAGGCTGAGGGTGAGTGAGGCGCGAAGGGACATGGCTGGCGTTTTTGGGAAAAGGTAAAGGCTCCAACACAAACAAGGCACGCCGAAAGGCGTGCCTTGTTGCAATCTGCGCATGGCGCAGGGAGGGAAGACTTAGAGGTGGATCACCTCGTCGTAAGCAGCCGCGGCCGCTTCCATCACCGCCTCACTCAAGGTAGGGTGCGGGTGGATGGTCTTGATGAGTTCGTGACCGGTGGTCTCGAGCTTGCGCAAGGCGACAATCTCCGCAATCATCTCCGTCACGTTGGCGCCAATCAGGTGGCCACCCAGCAGTTCGCCGTACTTGGCGTCGAAGATGAGTTTCACGAAACCGTCCTTGTGGCCGGAGGCACTCGCCTTTCCTGACGCAGAGAAGGGGAACTTGCCCACTTTGATCTCGTGGCCAGCTTCTTTCGCAGCGTCTTCCGTCATGCCGACGCTCGCCACTTCGGGGAAGCAGTAGGTGCAGCCAGGGATGTTGCCGTAGTCGATGGGCTCGGGGTGGTGTCCTGCAATCTTTTCCACACAGGTGATGCCTTCGGCCGACGCCACGTGGGCGAGGGCGGGACCGGGAACGCAGTCGCCGATGGCGAAGTATCCCGGGATGTTCGTGGCATAGTAGTCGTCCACGACAATCTTGCCACGATCGTGCACGATGCCACACTCTTCAAGGCCGATGTTTTCAAGGTTGGACACGACACCTGCCGCGCTGAGTACGACGTCGCACTCGAGGGTTTCTTCGCCTTTCTTGGTCTTCACCGTGACCTTGCACCCCTTGCCAGAGGCGTCGACGCCGGTGACTTCCGAGTTGGTCATGATGTTGATGCCCGCCTTCTTGAAGGTGCGCTCAAGCTGCTTGGAGACTTCCTTGTCCTCCACAGGCACAATGCGGTCCACGTATTCCACCACGGTCACTTCCGTACCGATGGCGTTGTAGAAGTAGGCGAACTCCACGCCGATGGCGCCGGAACCGACGACCACCATTTTCTTTGGCTGCTTCTTCAAAGTCATGGCTTCGCGGTAGCCAATGATTTTTTCGCCGTCCTGCGGCATGGAGGGGAGCTGACGAGAGCGCGCGCCTGTGGCGATGATGATGTGGTTGGCTTCGAGGGTGGACTTCGCGCCGTCGGCGGCCGTCACTTCGAGCTTCTTGCCGGGCAACAACTTGCCGTCGCCCATGATCACATCGATGTTGTTTTTCTTCATGAGGAATGTGACGCCTTTGCTCATGCCGTCTGCCACGCCTCGGCTGCGTTTCACCATGCCGCCAAAGTCGGCCTTGGGGGCAGCCACACTGATGCCGTAGTCCTCTGCGTGTTCGATGTACTCAAACACGTTGGCACTCTTCAAAAGCGCCTTCGTGGGGATGCACCCCCAGTTCAAACAAATGCCGCCAAGCGCCTCGCGCTCCACGACTGCGGTTTTCAAACCCAATTGCGATGCGCGGATGGCGGTCACATATCCGCCGGGTCCGCTTCCAAGAACAATCACGTCGTACTTCATGCCGCGAAGGTACTGCCTCAAACCATTTCCTATCTTCGCGTTTTCACGAAAGAATTCACGAAAGGAACAGAGCGATGCGCAACTTGATTTTGTTTGGCCCTCCGGGTGCGGGTAAAGGCACCCAAAGCGCCTTCCTGGTCGACCATTACAACTTGGTGCACCTGAGCACGGGAGACATCTTCCGCGCCAACATCAAGGGGGAGACAGAGTTGGGTCAATTGGCCAAGAGCTACATGAATCAAGGTCAGCTTGTGCCAGACGACGTGACCATCAAAATGCTGGAGTCGGAGGTCAACAAGCACCCTGACGCCGCGGGCTTCATCTTTGATGGTTTCCCCCGCACCACGGCACAGGCTGGCGCGTTAGACGCGTTCCTTCAAGGCAAAGGCCAAACCATCGCCTCCATGCTCGCCCTTGAAGTTCCTGAAGAAGAACTCAAGACGCGTTTGCTCGCCCGTGCGGCCACCTCAGGTCGAGCCGACGATGCCGACCCGGGAGTGATCCAAAAGCGCATCGACGTGTACAACGCCGAGACGGCACCCGTCGCCGACCACTACCGAGCCGCGGGCAAGTACCAAGGCATTGACGGGGTGGGGTCCATTGAGGACATCACCGGACGACTCACAGCTGCCATTGGCGCCTGACCACCTTACATTGACGCCATCCCATGGCCAGCCAAAACTTTGTTGACTACGTCAAAATCTGCTGCCGCTCGGGAAAGGGCGGACAGGGGTCGACGCACATGCACCGCGACAAGACCACCTCGAAGGGCGGTCCGGATGGCGGAGACGGCGGCCGTGGCGGTCACGTGATCATTCGCGGGAACAGCCAACTTTGGACGCTTTTGCATCTCAAATACCAGCGCCACGTCATCGCCGCCCACGGCGAAGCAGGCTCCGGCAACCGTCGGCACGGTGCGGACGGAAAAGACGCCATCATTGAAGTCCCCCTCGGTACCCTCGTCAAAGACGCGGAAACGGGAGAGGTCCTAGCGGAGATCACGGAAGACGGTCAGGAAATCATCGCCACCCCCGGCGGGCGTGGCGGCCTTGGAAACGACCATTTCAAGTCACCCACCAACCAAGCCCCGCGCTACGCCCAACCGGGCGAAGACGGACTTGAAGAGTGGAAGGTTGTCGAATTGAAGTTGCTGGCCGACGTCGGGTTGGTGGGCTTCCCCAATGCCGGCAAGTCGACGCTTCTCAGTGTGGTCAGCGCGGCCAAGCCGGAAATCGCTGACTACCCGTTCACCACCCTACGCCCCAACTTGGGCATGGTCTCGTACCGGGATGAAAAGAGTTTTGTGATGGCGGACATTCCGGGCATCATTGAGGGCGCGTCAGAAGGCAAGGGACTCGGATTGCGGTTCCTGAGACACATCGAACGCAACCCCGTCTTGCTCTTTCTCGTGCCCGCCGACGCGGACGACATTCCGGCCGAGTACAAGACCCTTCGCGGCGAGTTGGAGAATCACAACCCGGAGTTGATGGACAAGCAGCACATTTTGGCCATCAGCAAGAGCGACATGCTGGACGACGAGTTGGAGCGCGAGCTGCGACAGGAGCTTGCCCAGCACTTGGAGATGCCTCCGCTTTTTTTCAGCAGTGTGGCCCAGAAAGGATTGCAGCCCCTCAAAGACGCCATTTGGAATGCCATCAACCAGGCCAATCCGATGCTCCACAACCCCCACTTTCAATGAGCATCGACCCTTCGTTGATTCGGGTGTTCCCTGAGGTTCAAGACGCCTTGAACGAAGGCCGACCAGTAGTGGCGCTGGAGTCCACGATTGTGGCCCACGGCATGCCTTACCCCGCCAATTTGGAGACAGCCCAGGCAGTGGAGACCATCGTTCGCGAAGAAGGAGCCGTACCCGCCACCGTGGCCGTGGTCGACGGGGCGGTGCAGGTAGGATGCGATGCCGCGACCCTTGAGCGCCTGGCTTCTGAGCCACGCGTGGCCAAGGTCTCTCGAAGGGACATGCCCGTGGTGCTTGCCAAAGGCACGCTCGGCGCAACCACCGTCAGTGGCACGCTCATTGGGGCGGGATTGGCCGGCATCCGCGTCTTCGTCACGGGGGGCATTGGCGGCGTGCACCGCGGTGTGGCCGACACGTGGGACATCAGCGCGGACCTCGATGAGTTGGCCCGTCATGAGGTGGCTGTGGTGAGCGCCGGAGCGAAGTCCATCCTCGACTTGCCTAAAACGCTTGAGGTTCTCGAAACCAAGGGCATCACGGTGCTGGGTTACGACACCGATGAGTTTCCTGCCTTCTTCACACCCAAGAGCGGTTTGGCGGTGGCGCATCGCGCCGACACCCCCGCGGAGGTGGCATCGATTCTCAAAGCCAAGTGGGGCCTTGGATTGGAAGGGGGTGTGTTGGTGGCGAATCCGGTGCCCGAAGGCATGGGCTTTGACGCTGCCGCAGCCACCGATCAGGCCCTGCTTCAGGCCCAGAGCCAAGGGGTGGAGGGTAAGGCGTTGACTCCTTTTTTGCTCAAGCACATTGCCGATTCGACCGAAGGCAAAAGCCTCGCGGCCAATGTGGCCCTTGTCAAGCACAATGCACGTATTGGGGCGCGCATCGCGGCGGCGTACGCAGCTTCTTAACGTTTTGATTGTCAAGCCATGAACCTCTGAAGGGGCGCGGGGAGGGGACCTGTGTATTTTTGTGCTCACATGGCGGCAACTTCCACCACTCCGACGACCCAAGATGTGCAAGGCTTCCGAGAAGCGTTGCTTTCCGACTACAAATTGATGTGCCTCAGCCGTGAAGCCTCGCTTCTCGGTCGCAAAGAGGTGCTCACAGGAAAGGCTAAGTTTGGCATTTTTGGAGACGGCAAGGAAATGGCCCAGGTGGCCTTGGCGAAGGTGGTGCGCCCAGGTGACTGGCGCTCAGGTTACTACCGAGACCAAACCTTCATGATGGCCCGCGGCCTCTTGAACGTGCAGCAGTACTTTGCCGCGTTGTATGCCCATGCAGACGTGGCGGCAGACCCCAGCTCTGGGGGGCGTCAGATGGGCGGGCACTTCGCCACCCGCACGTTGAACGAGGACGGTTCATGGAAAGATTTGATGGCCGACTTCAACAGTTCTGCGGACATCAGCCCCACCGGTGGTCAAATGCCGCGGTTGGTCGGACTGGCCCAAGCGAGCAAGGTGTTCAAGGCGATGCCTGAACTTGCTGAAAGCATGTCCACCTTCACCAACGGCGGCAACGAAATCGCGGTCGGCACGATTGGCGACGCGAGCACGTCTGAGGGGTTGTTTTGGGAAGCCATGAATGCGGCGTGTGTGCTCGAAGTGCCCATGCTCATGAGTGTGTGGGACGATGGATATGGCATCTCGGTGCCCAAGAAATACCAGACGGTGAAGGAGAGCATTTCCACAGCCTTGTCTGGATTCCAGCGTGAAGAAGCCTCCAACGGTCTGGTCATTTATCGCGTCAAAGGGTGGGATTACCCCAACCTCGTGGCGACCTACGAAGATGCGGCGCAGCGCTGCCGAGAAGAACACGTTCCCGTGTTGGTTCACGTCGAAGAAGTCACCCAACCGCAAGGACACAGCACGTCGGGATCGCACGAGCGTTACAAGACGGAAGAACGTTTGAAGTGGGCGGCGGAATACGATTGCATCCGTCAAATGGCGGAGTTCCTCTTGAAAGAAGGTGCGGCCACCCAAGAGGAATTGGATGCCTTGCGAAAAGAGGTCAAGAAGGAAGTTCGCGTCCGGCAAAAGGAGGCGTGGGCGTCGTTCCGTGTAGCCTTGGACGAAGAGCGCATGTCGGCGGCCGACCTGTTGGCGCCGCTCGACGCGTCCCGCGCCGAGGCGTTGCGAAGCAATGGCGATGCAGGCCGGGCTGAAGTGGCCCAGTCCGTGCGGCGCACCTTGGCTGACACGGCGGGAGACGACACGCCACAGCGCGTGGCATTGGGGCGCTGGTTGGAGGCGTTTGACCGTGACAACGACAATCGCTACAGCAGCAGCCTCTACAGCGACGAGTCCGACAGCGCCCTGCGTGTCGAGGTCATTCCGGCCACCTACGACGCGGAACCCGAGCAACTCGACGGCCGTCAAATCCTTCAACGCAACTTTGAGGCGATGTTCAGTCGCGACCCACGCGTATTGACGTTTGGGGAAGACACCGGCGGCATCGGTGGCGTGAACCAAGTGATGGAAGGCATGCAGGAGAAATTTGGGGAGGTTCGTGTCAGCGACACGGGCATCCGCGAATGCACCATTCTGGGCCAGGGCATTGGCATGGCCATGCGCGGCCTTCGCCCCATTGCAGAAATCCAGTACCTGGACTACCTCTACTACGCCCTGCAAATCATGCGCGACGACCTCGCCTCGGTGCGATACCGTACGGCGGGAGGCCAAAAAGCCCCGCTCATAGTCCGCACCCGCGGCCACCGTTTGGAAGGCATTTGGCACAGCGGCTCGCCGATGGGGGCCATCATTCACTCCATCCGAGGCATGCACGTGTGTGTGCCGCGCAACATGACCCAGGCGGCTGGCATGTACAACACGCTCCTCGAAGCCGAAGAGCCCGCGTTGGTCGTGGAGTGCTTGAACGGGTACCGGAAGAAGGAGCCGCTCCCCAACAACATCGGCGAGTTCCGTGTCCCGTTGGGTATGACCGAAACCCTTCGTGAGGGCGACGACCTCACCATGCTTAGCTACGGTTCCACCCTGCACCTCGCCCAAGAGGCGTGCGAACGCCTGTCGGAGATGGGCATCGAAGTGGAATTGATGGACGCCCAAACCCTGTTGCCCTTCGACCTTGATGGCGCAGTGGCGAAGTCTGTGGAGAAGACCAACCGACTTCTGGTCGTGGATGAAGACGTGTCTGGCGGGGCATCGGCTTACCTCCTTGATGAGGTGTTGAACCGCCAGGGCGCGTGGTGCTTCTTGGATGGCCAAGCCAAGACGCTGGCGGCCAAACCACACCTCCCAGCCTATGGCAGCGACGGGGATTACTTCTCCAAGCCGAGCGTGGAAGACATTGTCGAGACGGCCTACAACGTGCTGCGCGAGGTAGACCCTTCCAGTTATCCATCCCTGCGCTGATGTCTGATTCCACATTTCCGATTCATACGGAATACATCGACTTGCTTCAGTTTTTGAAGGCCACGGGCATTGCGGCCACAGGGGGTGAAGCGAAGATGTTGGTAGACGATGGATTCATCCAAGTCAATGGCGAGGACGAAAGCCGTCGCCGAAGAAAACTGCGTCCTGGTGACCGCGTGGACATCGCGCTTGATCCCGCAGAGTCCTGGGGGATTGTGGCGAAAGAGGGCTGATTTCCACACAACTTGATGTTGCGTCCGGTGGACAACCTTACTTTCCACGGGTAGGAGGGAATCTAGGACTTTGCGCATCTTGCAGCTCCAAACCTGCACACATGCGCTTTGTAGAAGCCCTTTTGAAGTCCCACGCCACGGCCAATTCGTTCGTTGGAAAAACCGGATGGATGGCGTTGATTTGGCTGATGTCGACCGCGATGGTTGCCCAAACAACCTTTGTCGGTTTTGTCAAGGATGGAGACACGGGGGAACCCATGTTTTCCGCCAATGTCATGGTCGACGGGACTTCCCAAGGGGTGATGACTGACTTTGATGGACGCTTCAGCATCAACGTGGCCTCGCTGCCTGTGACGTTGAATGTCAGCTTCATCGGTTACAGCCTCAAACAGGTGCAGGTCACCCAGGCCAACCAACGCATTGAGGTCAAGCTCATTCCTGATCAGATCCTCATTGAGACGGCGGAAGTGGTGGGGGAGCGCATCAGCGACAAGCAGAAGCAGGCCCCGTTGACGGTGGAAACCATGGACGCCTTGGCCATCAAGGAGGCGCCCACCGGCAGTTTCTACGAAGGACTTGGCAATCTGAAAGGGGTCGATTTAACCTCCGCGTCGTTGGGATTCAAAATCGTGAATACCCGTGGGTTCAACAGCACCTCGCCGGTGCGTTCCCTGCAGCTCATCGATGGCGTGGACAACCAAAGTCCTGGGCTGAACTTCTCTCTTGGAAACTTCCTTGGGGCACCCGATCTCGATGTGAAGACCGTGGAAATTGTGGCTGGAGCGAGTTCGGCCTACTTCGGGCCTGGCGCATTCAACGGTGTCATCAACATGGAAACGAAAGACCCGTTTGTGTTTGGCGGATTGAGTGCCTCATACCGAATGGGGGAGCGCAACCTCAACGAATGGGGGTTCCGCTGGGCAGAGTCGTTTGACAACGAAGAAGGCGATGCGTTCCTTGCGTACAAAATCAACGCCTTCGCCTTCTCGGCCTACGATTGGGAGGCCAACAACTACGGTCCGATTGACGGATCGGAGGTGGACGCGAGCAACCCGGGTCGGTTTGACGCTGTGAACATCTATGGAGACGAATACCGCGGCACCATGGATTTTGCCGACGACGTGACAGATACGAAGCGGGGCTTGGGCACCTTCTTCAGGACGGGATACAAAGAGGAAGACATCGTGGACTACAACACGAACAACCTCAAGTTGAGCTTGAGTGGGCATTGGCGCCTGCAGCCGGACAAGAAGTACGAGAGCCCTGAGCTCATTTACGGCTTCAACATGGGGCGGGGCACCACGGTGTACCAAGGGGACAACCGCTTCAGCCTGCGCGACATTGAATTTTACCAGCATAAGATGGAGCTGCGCAAGAAGGGCGACTGGTTCATTCGCGCCTACCGCACGAGCGAGGATGCGGGCAACAGCTATGACCCTTACGCCACTGCGCTGCGCATTCAGGACAGCATTCGCCCCGACAACGATTGGCGAGACCTGTACGTGGACTACTGGACGGACAGCATCATTCCCGTCTTGGACGAGACGTACCCGCCGTTTGGGCTGACAGGCGATTCGACCGCGGTCGGCGTCATTTTTGGGGACACGATTTGGGTGCCAACCTCTGGATACATCCAAGAAGACGTGGATGCGTGGTACGCGGAGAATGGGGGGCAGCTCAACGAATGGCACAACATGGTGGCAGGTTGGACCAACTCAGGGCAGTCCACCGTACCAGGCATTGGTTACAATCCGTTGGGTGGCGGAACGGCGGGCTCCGCCCAATTCAACGATTTGTTCCAGTACTTCACAACCCGCAAAAACAATCCCGAAGAGCGCGGCACCCGCTTCTTTGACGAGTCGTCGCTGATTCATGTGCACGGCGAGAAGATTTTTAAGCCTTGGTGGGCGGACGAAATTCGCCTTGGCGCCAACGTCCGTCGGTACACCCCGGATTCAGATGGCACCATTTTCAGTGACACCAACGGAAGGGTCATCACGAATCAGGAGTTTGGCATTTACACAGGCATCAAGCGCCGCTTCTTGGAAGACAAGCTGATCTCGACGGCGACCATCCGGATGGACAAGAACGAGAACTTCCCGTACGTCTTTTCCCCAGCGGCTTCACTTGTGTGGACCCCGAATCCTGAGAACTTCCTTCGCATCAGCGTGAGCTCGGCGTTGCGAAATCCCACGTTGGCGGACCAATTCCTGTTCCTTGATGTGGGGCCGGCCACCTTGGTCGGAAACCTGCTTGGCGACGATGGTTTGACCCGCCTAGAAACGTTCCAAGACTACCGGAGAAGTTCCGAGGGCCTGGACATTGGCCTTGACCGATCCATCATCGAAGACAATCGATTTGCCATCGACCCCATTCGCCCCGAGCAAGTTCGCACGTTGGAGGTGGGGTATCGGACCACCTTGGGGGAATCCCTGTACCTCGACATGAATGCCTACCGCAGTTGGTACACGGATTTCATCGGCTACATCGTGGCGCTGGACGTCGAGTTTTGGGAATCGGGATTGCTGGAGAATTCGCTCAAATCCGTGGATGTGTATCGCTACGCTGCAAACAGTTTGAATCAAGTCCAAACTCAGGGCGCCTCCCTCGGTTTCAATTACTTCCTTGACGACAACTTCACGGTCAACGGCAACTACAGCTGGAACAAGTTGGTGAAGACGGACGAGGACGACCCCATCATCCCAGCCTTCAACACGCCAGAGCACAAGTTCAATGTGGGATTGACCGCCCGTGGTTTGAGCGCCAAAGACAAGGACACTTGGGGCTTTGGCATCAATTACCGTTGGGTGCAGGGCTTTGTGTTTGAGGGCTCGCCCCAGTTCACGGGATTCGTGCCGAGCTACGATTTGATGGACACCCAAGTCAACTACAAGTTTGACGCACATGGGTTGACCGTGAAGGCAGGTGCGAGCAACTTGCTTCGGAATGAGCACATCGAAACCTACGGCGGTCCCACCGTAGGGCGCTTGGCGTACCTCAGCCTTTCTCTGGACGTGAACTGATGAATCCCTGATCCAATACTTATCGACACAAAAACCCTGTTTGTCGACGAATAGGTGTCGTTCGTACACTGATTTCAAGCAAAACCCTTACCTTTACCGCAAACCATTTACACCTATGAAAAAGTTTTTAACCCTTGCCTTGGGTCTTTTGGCTTTCAGCCAGTTGGACGCTCAAGTGCGCTACATCAACGAGGTTTTCTCGGACGTGGATGTGACCACAGACGTGGTTTACGGATCCAACGTGACTGTGCTTCCCTTGTTGCAAGGTGCGGCTCCAGCCGCTCAACCTCTTGCTTGTGACATTTACGAGCCCGCCGGTGACACAGAAACCGACCGTCCGCTCATCATTTACATTCACACAGGGAACTTCTTGCCTCAATACCTGAACAGCAGTGCCGTTGGAAACAAGAATGACTCGACGGCTGTCGAACTTTGTACCCGTTATGCCAAGATGGGCTACGTGGTGGCTTCCATTGATTACCGCTTGGGTTGGAATCCGCTCGCTGAAACGCAGTCTGACCGTACCTTCCAATTGATCAACGCGGCATACCGGGGCGTTCAGGACGCCCGTACTGCGGTGCGCTTCTTCCGCATGTCGGAAGACACCATGGGTGACCCTTACGGCATCGATGGAAGCAAGATTGGTTACTTCGGTGAGGGTACAGGTGGCTATGTCAGCTACGCGGCTTCGACCATCGAGGACTACAACGACATTATTCTTGACGACACAGGAGCGCCCATCGCCAAGTTTTGGACAGGTACCCCAGGCCAGTCCGACTACATTCCCATGGTCATTGAGCAGGTCAATGGTGATCCAGAAGCCATCACAGATGGTTTTGCGCCTGCGGGTGTGTTCGGGCCAGACCCCGTTCAGTTGTGCATTGCCAACCACCCAGGCTACAGCTCAGACGTGGCTTTTCAGGTGAACCTCGGTGGTGCCTTGGGCGACCTGAACTGGCTCGATGCGGGTGATCCCGCGATGATTAGCTTCCAATGCCCAGCAGATCAGTTCGCACCGTACACCACGGGCGTCCTCGTGGTTCCTACAACCAACGAGAACGTGGTGGAAGTGAGCGGTGCCTTTGACATCCACGGTGAGATCAACGGTCAGATGATGCCCAACAACAACGCGGCATACCAGAGTCTCGGTTTGACGGATGCCTTCTCGGCCCAAGCGATTGCCAATGGCAACCAGGGTTGGGACGGTTTGTACCCCGTCTTGAACGACTACGTGGCAGGCAGCCCCACCCAACCTTTTGATGGTGCACCATGGCAGTGGTGGGACGTGGCTACCACCGAATTGGTGGATGCCGCCAACGGAACGACCATTGCACAGACCCAGTTGACGTTGAACCCCAACATGGGCCCTCTCGAAGGCCGCGCATACTGCGACACGATTTTGGGCTATGCAGCACCACGTATGGCGGCGTTGTTGGATTTGGCCACCGCAGGTCCTGGTTGCACCGACTCCAATGCTTGCAACTACAATCCCCTCGCGACGTCTGAAGACGGTTCTTGCACCTTCGCCGACGCTGGTTTTGATTGCTCTGGCAACGCCATTGCACCTGGTTGCACTGACCCCATGGCGTGCAACTACGACAACACTGCGCAAAGCGACGACGGTTCTTGTGACTACCTCGAAACCACAACCATCCCAACCGGTGAGGCCGACGTGTGGTTGGTGGGCTTGACCCTCACGGGCACGCCATTCGAGGCCTTGGCCGGCGGTTGTGAAGCTGCTGGTGGTGTGAACCCCAACGTGAGCATCAACGGTGTGATCGTGGGTGACGGCGCTGCGCCATTGACCATGGCTGGCATCACAGACCCCACTGGGTTGCTCGGCGACTTGGCTGCATTGGCCTCAACCGTGTCCTTCGGCATCTGCGGTGACAACATCACTGTGGCGGCTTTGGGCAACGTCATTCCCATGGTGGGCAACGGCCAGTTCTGGCAGTCCCCCATCCCTGTCAACGAGGATGGTCAATACCTCTGGGCTGCGCCCATGGCCAACTTCAGCGTGGGCTGTGCTGATCCTACAGCGAACAACTTCTCAAGCCCTTGCGATTTGAGCTTGGCTTGCACGTACGACGTGGTCTTCTCTGTGGACATGAACACCACCGAAGGCACGACAGGTGTGGCTTGGGCGGGCACCATCAACGGCTGGAACAACACGTCCAACCCCATGTCTGACGACGACATGGATGGTGTGTATGAAGTGACCATCTCGTTGCCAGCAGGTGACCACGAATACAAGTTCATCCAGAATGCAGACTGGGGCTTAGCTGAGTCGTTCAACGGCTCTGAGTCCTGCACAACGCCTCCAGCTGAGTTTGTGAATCGCGTGGTGACTGTCACTGGCGCGGCCATGCTCGACGTGGTCTGCTACAACAGCTGCGACGCATGCCCAATTTCAGGTTGCACGGACCCTGCGTTCTTGGAGTTTGATCCTTACGCAGGCATCGACGACGGTTCTTGCGGAACGTTGGTTGTGGAAGGTTGCTTGTACGACAACGCCACCAACTACGATCCTATCGCGAACACGGACAACGGCTCTTGCATGTTCGACGAAACCGGCGGCGGCAACGATTGCCCCGGTGACCTCGACGGCGACGGTGCGGTTGCGACTGCGGACTTGCTCAACTTCTTGAGCTTCTTCGGCAGCACTTGCAACTGATTTGATTGACATTTCAAGGAAAAGGGTCGCCCTCGGGCGGCCCTTTTTTGTGCTTATCACCCAAGGTAAAGACATGGCATGACCTTTGAAGAGATGTGAAACAACCCGTGCGTGGTGACCGTAGTTGCCTGTTCGGAATTTATTCTTTGTTATCTTCAACCCTCAAACAAAAGAACACCCCTATCGTTATGAAGCAGTTTTTCGCAGCATGTGCCTTGATGTTGGGCATCGTTTCCTTGAGCGTGGCTCAAGAAGTCGTCACGGGTCCTTCCATCAGCTTGGACAAAGACGTTCACGATTACGGCACTATTCAGCAAGGCGCCAACGGCGCGTGTGAGTTCACCGTGACCAACAGTGGCACTGAGCCCCTCATCATTTCTCGTTGCAAGGGCTCTTGCGGTTGCACGGTACCCCAGTGCGAAAAGTCACCCATCGCCCCAGGCAACACGTCTGCAATCACGGTGAAGTACGACACCAAGCGCATTGGCCCCATCAACAAGTCGGTGACCATCACTTCCAATGCTTCCAATGAGCCTACGAAGGTGATTCGCATCAAAGGCAAAGTGGAGGCCTCTGACCTCGGCAACAGCGGAGGCATTCCCGTGAAGCAGCCTGCAGCAGGCGCACCCACCACGGGCAAGCAATAAGCAGAACACCTTCTGATTCAACCAAAGCCACCCTGCGGGGTGGCTTTGTTGTTTGAATGCGGGTATTTTTGTCCTCCATCTCCAACACGGAAGACGCCACCATGAACATTCCAGCGCAGTACGACCCCACCCTCACCGAAGATAAATGGTACGCCCATTGGCTTGAAGCGGGACACTTTCACTCCACACCGGACGATCGTGAACCCTACACGGTTGTCATTCCTCCTCCCAACGTGACGGGGGTGTTGCACATGGGGCACATGCTCAACAACACCATCCAAGATGTGTTGGTGCGCCGCGCGCGCATGCAAGGGAAGAACGCGTGCTGGGTGCCGGGAACGGACCACGCGTCCATTGCCACAGAGGCCAAGGTGGTGCGCCGGCTTCGCGACAAGGGCATCAAGAAATCGGACCTTTCCCGGGACGAGTTTTTGGGCCATGCTTGGGACTGGACCCATGAGCATGGGGGCATCATTCTCGAGCAGCTGAAAAAGCTTGGGGCGAGCTGCGATTGGAACCGCACGCGCTTCACGATGGACGAGGGCTACTACAAAGGCGTCATCGATACGTTCGTGGAATTTCACGAGAAGGGATTGATTTACCGCGGCGTGCGCATGGTCAACTGGGATCCCGTGGCCTTGACGGCGCTGAGCGACGAGGAGGTGATTCACACCGAAGAGCACGGCAAGCTCTACTACGTGCGTTACGCCATTGCCGGGGAGAACGACCGTTGGATTACCGTGGCGACAACACGTCCTGAAACCATCATGGGGGACACGGCCATTTGCGTGCACCCCGACGACGAGCGTTACAAAGACCTCGTGGGCAAGAAGGCCATCGTGCCTGTGGTGAACCGAGAGGTGCCCATCATTGCGGACGACTACATCGACATCGAGTTTGGGACGGGGTGCTTGAAGGTTACACCCGCCCACGACACCAACGACTACGACCTTGGCCAAAAGCACGGCCTCAAGACCATCGACACGATCAATGCGGACGGGACCATGTCCGCGGAGGCCGGGGCCTACGAAGGCATGGACCGGTTCGAGTGTCGGAAGAAGTTTCCCGAAGAGTTGGACCGCCTCGGCAACCTCGTCAAGTTGGAGGACTACACCAACAAGGTGGGGCGAAGCGAACGCACCAACGCCGTGATCGAGCCACGCTTGTCGCTGCAGTGGTTCTTGGCGATGGAAGAATTGTCGAAGCCCGCCTTGGAGGCAGTGATGAACGACACGGTTCAATTCCACCCGCCCAAGTTCAAGAACAGCTACCGCCACTGGATGGAGAACGTCAAGGATTGGTGCATCAGCCGCCAGTTGTGGTGGGGGCACCAGATCCCGGCGTGGTTTTTTGGTGAAGGAGAAGAGGACTATGTGGTGGCGCGTACGGAGGAAGAGGCCTTGGCACAGGCCCGTTCAAAGACAGGCAATGGCGACATGGCCATGGCGGACTTGCGTCGCGACGAGGACGTGATGGACACGTGGTTCAGCTCGTGGATTTGGCCGATTCAGGTGTTCGATGGTCTCCACAAGGAGGAGGAAGTGGCGTATTACTACCCCACCAACGACCTTGTGACGGCGCCTGAAATCATGTTCTTCTGGGTGGCCCGCATGATCATCAGTGGCTATCACTACCGCGGAGAAGCGCCCTTCAAGAACGTGTACTACACAGGCATTGTGCGGGACAAGAAAGGCCGCAAGATGTCCAAGAGTCTTGGCAACAGCCCGGACCCCATCGACTTGATGAAGCAATACGGCGCGGACGGCGTTCGCGTGGGGATGCTCTTGACGTCACCCGCGGGGAACGATTTGCCGTTTGACGAGAAGCTGTGTGAGCAGGGGCGGAACTTCGCGAACAAGATTTGGAACGCGTTCCGCCTTGTGCAGGGATGGGAAGTGGACGAGGCGAAGGCCCAACCGGAAGCGGCGGCCACGGCCGTGGCGTGGATGGAATCTCGTAGCCAGCAGGCCATGGAAGAGTTGGACACCGCGTTTGCCAGCTTCCGCTTGAGCGAGGCGCTGATGACGACTTACCGTTTGGTATGGGAAGAGTACTGCAGCTGGTACTTGGAGTCGATCAAGCCGCCGTTTGGCGAACCGATTGACGGGGCCACCAAGCGTGCGACCCTCGAGATGTTTGAGCGCATGCTGAAGTTGTTGCACCCGTTCATGCCGTTCCTTACCGAGGAAGTGTGGCATTGGACCCACGAGCGCGACGGACATGCCGACGATTTGTGCGTGGCCGCTTGGCCTGAGCGTGCGGCGTACGACAAGACGATCTTGGCCGACATCGATATGGCCAAGGAGGTGGTCACCGCCATTCGCAACATCCGTAACGACAACGGCATCCCCAACAAGGAGAAGCTCGAATTGAAGGTCCAGTCGGGAGAAGGTTACCCTGCACACCTCGAGCCGTGGATTGCCCACCTGACCAACCTCAGCAGCATTGAGCATGTGACGGAAAAGGTGAAGGGCGCGTTTGGGTTTGTACAGGGCACGCACCGATTCTCGGTGCCGTTTGGCGAAGGCTTTGACATCGATGCGGAGCGCGCCAAAGTCCAAAAGGACCTCGATTACCAGCAAGGATTCTTGCGCAGCGTTCGTGGCAAACTCTCCAACGAGAAGTTTGTGAATGGGGCGCCAGAACAGGTGGTCGAGAACGAGCGCAGGAAAGAGGCGGACGCCTTGGCCAAGATTGCGGTGCTCGAAGAGAAGCTCGCAGACCTCGGTTGAGTACCTGACCGCGCGAACACGACGCCCTGTTGGGGTGTTGTGTTGGCATGTTTGGACTCTTCAAAAAAGACCCCGTGGAGAAGCTACGGAAGGAGCACGCGGACCTGTTGGCCCGCGCCCATAAAATGAGTACTGTGGACCGTGCCAAGTCAGACGCGTTGGTGGCGCAAGCCGCCGAAGTGGAAGCCAAGTTGGTGGCCCTTCAATCTGAGAAGTCATGAGGACGGTGGCGATTGTGGGGGACAGCCGAGGCATTGGCGCGGCCCTCCGTGAGCAGCTGTTGGACCAAGGGGTTGGCGTCATTGGCGTCTCCCGGACGGGTGTCCAACGCGAAGGGGGAGAGCATTCCAACTACCAGAGTTTGGTCTTTGATGCGGTGGAGCATCCGTGTGATTTGTCTGGATTCGCCGACAAGTTGGACGGGCTGGTCTACTGCCCAGGTACCATCAAGCTCAAGCCCTTGCGCGGCTTGAAGCCTGAGCAGTTCCAAGACGATTTCCGCATCAATGTGCTGGGCGCAGTCCATACGCTCAAGGCCAACCACGCCCTGCTCAAAGCGGGTGCCGCGGACGGGGCCAAGCCCGGTGTGGTGTTGTTCAGTACAGTGGCCGTACAGACGGGCATGGCGTTCCACGCAAGCATCGCAGCGTCGAAAGGCGCCGTGGAAGGATTGGTGAGGACGTTGGCCGCGGAGTGGGCGCCTGACATTCGGGTCAACGCGGTGGCGCCGAGTTTGACAGACACGAGCCTGGCGGCGAGCTTGCTCGGCAATGACGCCAAGCGGGAGGCTGCGGCCGACCGGCATCCATTGAAGAAGGTGCTCGGTGCAGACGAAGTGGCCTCTGCAGCGGCGTATTTGGTGTCGGAGCATGCTGCGGGGATCACCGGTCAGGTCATGCAGGTCGATGCCGGGATGGGCGCCGTCCGATGAATCCAGAGGCTGACATGGTCCGGTGGACCCGGAAAGACCTTGACACTTGGCCTTCCCGGAAGCGCGCGCGGACAGTCAACAGCTTGAGTGGATTCAAGAGTGCCACGCTCGTGGGGTCTGCGGACCCAGAAGGCGTTCACAATTTGAGTGTGGTGAGTTCGGTGGTGCACCTGGGGTCGAGTCCCGCCCAAATGGGCATGGTCCTTCGTCCGCCCGGCGACGACGCCCACACGTACAAGAACTTGTTCTCTACGGGCCAGTGCACCTTCAACCACATTGGTGTGGCGTGGGTGGGCCAAGCCCACCAATGCAGTGCACGGTATTCTTCAGAGGTGTCGGAGTTTGAAGCCGTGGGGTTAACGCCGTGTGGGGTGGAGGGGGCGTGGAAAGCCCCGGCCGTGTCTGAGGCGCGCGTGCGCATGGGCCTGACTTTGACGGAGGACATGGTGTTGCCCAACCGATGCCACTTCATGGTGCTCGATGTGCAATGGGTGGAGGTTGATGCGCGCGCTGTGGCGGAGGACGGCTACGTCGATTTGGGACGGGCTGGGACGACGGCCATCAGTGGCCTGGATGGCTACCACGACACCACGCATTTGGGGCGATTTTCCTATGCGAAAGTGGGCAAGGAGGTGGACGTGTTGACCGACGTGATGGCCGGCTGGAAGGACATGGGATGACGGAGGGGGTGCATGTGGTGTGGTTCAAGCGAGACCTGCGGACGCGGGATCACGAACCGTTGCAGCGCGCCCTTCAATCTGCGTCCCACGCAGGGGGCCAGGTGTTGCTGTTGCAAGTTTTCGAACCGGGTTTGCTGGCCCATCCCACCACGTCGTCCCGTCATGTGCGTTTCCAATGGGAATGCGGCGACGACATTCAATTCACGTTGAAACAGGAGTCGTGGGGATTGACCTTTCACCGCGTGTGTGCCCCTGTACTGGATGTACTTGAGCATCTTCGGCAGACCGTGGGTCTGGCCGCGCTCCATTCCCATGAAGAGACAGGGGTGCTGTGGACGTTTGACCGGGACAAAACGGTGGCGCAATGGTGCAACACCCATGGCGTGCCTTGGCATGAGGTTGCGCAGGCAGGTGTGCAGCGGCGTAGGACTTCCCGGGCGGGTTGGGTGGAAGCTTGGCACGTCAATATGGCTAGGCCTTGGGCGAACCCGGATTTGGAAGGCTGGCGTGCCTCGGAAGGCGGGGAGGCGGAGGTGGTTTGGCCTGAGGCTTGGACGTTGCAAGAGGCACCTTCGGTGGCACATGACGAGGACTTGAAGGGGACGGGGCCATTTCAGCCAGGTGGGGAACGCGCGGGTCATGCATACTTGAAGAGTTTTCTCAAGGAGGGCAGGATTCACGCTTACCAAAAGCACATCAGCAAGCCGGAATTCAGCCGCAAGAGTTGCAGCCGGATGTCACCCTATTTGGCATGGGGGGCAATGACAATCCGGCAGGTTTACCAAGCGTTGGAAGCCACTTCGCAGGGGCGAAATCACCATGCGTTTGGAAGCCGTTTGCGCTGGCATTGTCACTTCATCCAAAAGTTCGAATCTGAACATGCCCTCGAGTGGCGCAACGTCAATCGGGCCTACGACGCCCTGCCGTTGCAACACAACCCAGAATGGTTGGCGCGGTGGAAGGAAGGGACGACAGGGGTCCCTCTTGTGGATGCCTGCATGCGCGCCGTTCGGGAGACGGGGTATTTGAATTTTCGGATGCGGGCCATGTTGGTGAGTTTTTTGACCCACCACATGAATCACGCATGGCAGGATGGCGTGGAGCACCTGGCGCGGTGTTTTTTGGACTTTGAGCCTGGGATTCACTATAGCCAATTTCAGATGCAAGCAGGAGTGACCGGCATCAACACGGTGCGCATTTACAACCCCGTGAAGCAGGGACAGGAGCACGATACAGAGGGCAACTTCGTGCGGTCGTGGGTTCCGGAGTTGAAAGGCGTTCCTTCGGAGTGGATCCATGCGCCGTGGACCGCACCGCCCATGGAGGCGGCGATGGGGGGATGGGCTTCTGAGGCGTACCCCGATCCCATGCTTGATTTGACGGAAGCTGCCCGCACTGCCCGCGAACGAATGTGGGCTTTTCGAAAGCGGCCCGAAGTCAAGGCGGAGGGAAGGCGCATCTTGGCCCGACATGTTGTACCGCCACGTGCCCAAACGAAAGGCAGAATGCGCGAACTTTGACCCATGACGGCGCCCCGAGACCCAGCCACGTTGTTGCACCACGAGATTGTGGGAGACAACCCCCATGCACCATGGATGGTGCTGATTCATGGGGCCGGTGGGTCCATTCGGACGTGGAAGTTCCAAATTGAAGCGTTCGCGCCCCATTACCGTTTGCTCCTCCTCGATTTGCGGGACCATGGGTTGAGCAAGGACATCTTGCCCGAGTTCCCCGCCTACGATTTTGACATTGTGGCGGAAGACATTCTGCGGGTCATCGACCACTTGGGTATCGCGAAGGCGCATTTTGTGAGTTTGAGCATTGGCAGTGTCATCCTTCAAAAAATCGACATCGAACGCCCTGAGCTCATTGACCGCATGGTCATGGCGGGGGCCATATTTGATGGCAGTTGGTTGATGCATTTGTTTGTGCACAGTGCCAAAGCCCTCAACTTTATCTTGCCTTACCGGGCGATTTACTGGTTGTTTTCGTTCATCGTGTTGCCCCGTCGTAATCACCGGTTGAGCCGATGGGTTTTCAGAAGGCAGAGCAAAAAATTGTCCCAAGGAGAGTACCTCAAGTGGGTGGAGTTGTACAAGCCGTTCTTCAAACTCGTCCGTCAATATGTGCAGAGGCCGGTCATGAAGAAAGGGCTGGTGGTCATGGGCGATCAGGACCACATCTTCTTCAAGGCGGCAGAGCACTTCACACAGATCCAACGCAACATGCGCCTCAGCGTCATTGAGAATTGCGGGCACGTGTGCAGCATTGAGGCGCCTGAGCTCTTCAATGAATTGGTGTTGCAATTCCTGAGCGATGTCGACGTCCCCCAGCGCGTGAGGGCCAATCCCGTGCCCATGTCTTGGGCGGAGTTGCGGGCCTTGCAGGGCGCCAAAGCCTGAGGCATGGCGCACAAGAAAGCTCACCTTCCTGAGAAGACCTGCGTGACGTGTGGCAGGGCCTTTGCGTGGCGCAAAAAGTGGGCGCGTGATTGGGACAATATGAAGCATTGCAGTGAGCGCTGTCGACGAAACAGATCGTCGTCTGCCAAGGAAACATGAGGCCCCGACGGGTGTTACCTCTGGACCATGTTCGTTGCACCCGGCACCCATCCGCGACCTGTCCAGACGTTGCGCCTCCTTTTGGGCGACCAGCTCAATGTGTCTCATTCCTGGTGGAAGGTGCCTCAGGACGACGTGCTGACTGTCATGATGGAGTGCCGGCAGGAAACGGACTACGCGCGTCATCACGTGCAAAAGGTGCTGGCGTTTTTTCTCGCGATGCGCAGCTTCGCAAAGGAGCGCATCGCGGAGGGCCACCACCTGCACTACCTCGCCATTGACGGAACCGATGCGGCCCGCCCCATGATGGAGGTGTTGCAAGCTTTGGTTTCCGACACAGGCGCCACAGAGGTTCGTGTGCAGGCCCCCGACGAGTGGCGGCTCGACGAGATGTTCCGCGAGGCGATGAACACGTGGCCGGAGACGTTGGGGGTGTCGGTGACCATGGACGACACAGAACATTTTCTGACCGGTCGCACCGACCTTGCGGACCACTTCAAAGGCAAAAAACAGTACCTCATGGAGTCGTTCTACCGCATGATGCGGAAGCGACACGATGTGCTGTTGGACGGCGCGGGACAGCCGGAAGGGGGCAAGTGGAATTACGATGCCAACAACCGCAAGAAACTCCCCAAAGGTCATGTGCCTCCCGCTCCTCGGCTTTGGGAACGTGACGTGACCACCATGCTTTCCGAGCTTGAGAAGGCAGGCGTGGAGACCGTGGGCAGGGTGGACGCCGCACACTTTGGATGGCCCGTGACCCGGGGTGAGAGCCTCGAATTGCTGGATATTTTTGTGGAGGAGTTGCTTCCGCGGTTTGGGGATTTTCAAGACGCACTCACGGAGGACAGTTGGACGGTGTACCACAGCCGATTGAGCTTTGCGATGAACGTTAAAATGCTTCATCCGCGGGAAGTCATTGAAGCCGTGGAGCGAAAGTGGCGCACGGCGTCAGACCATGCGAGCATCGAGCAAGCCGAGGGATTCATCCGTCAAATCTTGGGCTGGCGAGAGTACATGCGCGGCGTGTATTGGGCCCACATGCCGGAGTACGCGAGCCTCAATTTCTTCCAGCATGACCGCAAGCTGCCATCTTGGTTTTGGACGGGGGATACGGGCATGCGCTGCCTTCAGCATGCCATCGGCCAAACCCTCGATCACGCGTACGCCCACCACATTCAACGATTGATGGTGACCGGCAACTTCGCCTTGCTGTCCGGCATCGACCCCGACGAGGTGGACCAATGGTACCTCGGGGTCTACATCGACGCCATCGAATGGGTGGAAATGACCAACACCCGCGGCATGAGTCAGTTCGCCGATGGGGGCATCGTGGGCACCAAGCCCTACGTCTCGTCGGCCAACTACATGCACAAAATGGGGCCGCATTGCACCTCTTGCAAATACAAGCGACAGGCCAAAACCGAAGATGACGCCTGTCCTTTCAACAGCCTCTACTGGCATTTCCACGCCCGGAATCGGGACTTGCTCGAGCGCAACCCGCGCATTGGCATGGTCTACCGGACCTGGGACAAAATGCAGCCCGCCCAACAACAAGCCCTTTTGGACCGCGGCGATGCGGTTCTTGCCAACCTCGAATACCTCTGACATGAGCACATCACGCACCCTCCACTGGTTCCGCAACGACCTACGACTCGACGACAATCCGGCCCTGGCTGAGGCGCTTCGCAGCGACGAGGTGGTCCCTGTGGTGGTGTTGGACGACCGCTTTTGGTCCGAGGACCGTTGGGGACATGTAAAGACCGGTCCGTTTCGTACGCGGTTTGTCCTCGAAAGCATTGCGGATTTGAAAGCGGCAATCGAAGACGCCGGAGGAAGCTTGCTCGTCAAGCAGGGACGCCCAGAAGAGATCCTGCCAAGGTTGATGGGGGAGTGGTCCTGCGCATCCTTGACAGCCCAAGCGGAGCACACCCCGGAAGAGCTCGACATCGAGTCGGCCGTGGCGCGTGCTGTGCAGGAAGTTGGAGGCACATCCCGATGGATTGAAGGACACACCTTGTTTCATCCGGACGACCTGCCGATGGATCTCGCCGCGATCCCAGACATCTTCACCCAATTCCGCAAAAAGGTCGAGAAGCACAGCGAAGTTCGAGATTGCATTGCGGCACCCTCTGCGATGCCTTGTCCCGACGGGCTCACCTCGGATGCGGTGCCAACGTTGAGTGACATGCTCGCCCAAACGGGCCTAACCATGCCCCCTGCAGACAGCCGTGGGGTGTTGCCGTTCAAGGGAGGGGCGTCAGAGGCACGTGCCCGTTTGAAGCACTACTTCTGGGACACCAAGAAGCTTGCGGTGTACAAGAAGACAAGGAACGGACTCGTGGGCGCGGATTACAGCAGCAAGTTCAGCCCTTGGCTGGCACATGGCTGCATCAGTCCACGACGCATCGCCAGTGAAGTGTACCGGTTTGAAGACAATGTCGAGGCCAACGACAGCACCTACTGGCTCGTCTTTGAATTGATCTGGAGGGATTACTTCCGGTTCATTGCGATGAAGTTTGGGTCTCACATCTTCCACCGCAAAGCCTTGAAGCCCGAAAGCGCCAACCGCGGCACACAACGGCATGCCTTTGAGGCGTGGAAAGAGGGGAGAACCAAGTCCGCCTTCGTGAATGCCAACATGCGCGAACTCGGACGCACGGGATTCATGAGCAACCGCGGCCGCCAAAACGTGGCCTCTTACCTCGTTCACGACCTTGGCATCGACTGGCGCTTGGGGGCATCGTGGTTTGAGCACTGCCTGCTGGACTACGACCCTGCGAGCAATGCGGGCAATTGGATTTATGTGGCTGGGGTGGGCAACGATCCACGACCCAACCGCAAATTCAACACGCAGCGACAGGCTGAGATGTACGATGGCGATGGCAAATATCAAACCCTCTGGAGCACCGATGCTTTGGAACTTGACGTACGCTGACCCCGATCGCTGGCAGGAGGTCTACGCCATCTCTGGCAAGCCACTCCCATGGTGGAAGCGCGCCGGCAGCCCGCGCATGCGTTTGCTGGAGGGGCCAGGTCCGGTGTCGGACATGATTGAAGAGACTTCCGACGTGAAATGGGCCAACCTGCAACGCACCCAATCCGGCGCCATCTTGTACTTCCGGGTGCGCTTGGAAGTTTATGGCCTGCCATGTGCTTCGACAAAGACGCAGTGGCACATCCACGCGACTGAAGGGCAACACGCATTGCACCTCCAACACGAGCAGGGGCTGGTGCGCCTCGGATTGTCGTCCACACCTTCAAAGGGATTCTTGGCGCTACTGAATGCGGCTTTTGGCCCTGAAACCGTGTCCAAAGTAAACGATTAAATTGCTGTAAACGTGCATATTGAATGTGCCGAGATCAACGCTACCCGCCCATGACAACCCTCAACAAGAGGGGCAAATCTCGCACGATGAATAAGTTGCGTCAAACCCGTGACGCTGTGTGCAACCCGCCTGTGTCGCATGGCGAAGGCATGAACGAACGCTTGGTGGGCGACATCTATGTGATCCTCGATGAGGAAGGTCTGCCCGCGGTGGTGTGTGACGATGCGCAATGCTTGATTCAAGCGCGTCCTGAGTGGTCCGCACAAGCCATCGAGTCGCACTTCAAGGCATCCCAAGAACAATACGTGGCGCCCAATGGCGAGATCGTTCACCATGTGCGCCGCCGAAAGGGCCGCGTGTGATTCTTCCCGCGACGGGTTCCTGAAAAGGACACAAAAAAGCCCCGATGCGAAACGCACCGGGGCTTTTTGTTTGTCGTTTGGTTCTCGATCAGTGGCTCGCGAGGTAAGCGGCAACGCCGTCGGTTGTTTCGGCCATGGCATCCTTGCCTTTTTCCCAGTTCGCAGGGCAAACTTCGCCGTGCGTTTCGTTGTGAATCCAGGCGTCGAGCACGCGGATGGCTTCGTCCACATTGCGACCAATGGGGAAGAAATTCACGAGTTGGTGACGCACGATGCCTTCCTTATCAATCAGAAACAGACCACGATATGCCACGAGATTTCCATGGGCGATCAAGTTACCCTCTTCATCATAGTCATAGTCCCCGGCGAGTACGTCATAATTGGTGGAAATGGTCTTGTTCAAGTCGGCGACCAAAGGGTAAGTGACGCCCTGGAGCCCACCTTCGTTCTTGGGCATGCTGAGGTAAGCGCGGTGAGATTCCGGAGTGTCGGTAGAGACACCTACCACGGCGCAGTTGCGCGCATCAAAATCTCCCAACTTTTCCTGGAAAGCATGGATCTCTGTGGGGCAGACATAGGTGAAGTCACGGGGATAGAAGAACAAAATGACGTATTTGTTCCCGAGGTATTGGTCCAACGAAAAATCTTCGACAATGTCGCTGCCATTAACAACGGCGGCTTCATTGAAATAGGGGGCTTTACGGCCAACGAGTACAGACATGGTATGAGGGTTGTATTGTTTTGCGCTGTCAAAGATAACAGGCGTGGCGTGGTGCGGTTCTTTTTTGGGCCGCAAGAAATGGTAACATTTGTTCCACGTCATTCCGCCCTGTGGTTGCCGCATTCAAGTCCATCTTTGTCCCATGGGAAAAGCCACAGCGGAACGGCACTTCATCAACCGCGAGTTGAGCTGGCTGTCTTTCAATGAGCGCGTGTTGCAGGAGGCGCAGGTTGCGCGCACGCCGTTGATTGAGCGGGTGCGGTTTTTAGGCATTTTCTCCAACAACCTTGATGAATTTTATCGTGTTCGTGTGGCCAACCTGCAACGGGTGTTGATGGTGGATAAAAAAGCCAAAACCACCCTCGGATTTGCTTACGATGAAACGCTGTCCCAAGTCGTCTCGCGCATCGAAGGCTTGCGCCGACAGTATGACAAGACGTTCCACGAAGTGATTGCGGCGTTGGAGCGCGAGAACATTCGCTTTGTGCGCGAGGACGAGCTGGATGATGCTGACGCGGAATTTGTGTCGGCGTATTTCCGGCGCGCCGTGCGACCTGAATTGGTGCCGATCATGCTGGGCCGCAAGGTCAAAATGCCTGAGCTGATCGACGGAGACGGATACCTCGCGGTGCGGTTGAGCTTCGAAGAGGACAAGGAGAAGTTGGCGGTCATCCACATCCCGCGGCACTTGGACCGATTCCTGACCCTGCCCGAGCGAGGAGGCGCGCAGCGCGTCATGTTTTTGGAAGACGTCATCCGGCATGCCCTGCCCAAAATCTTCAGGCTCTTTGAGGCCTCGGGTGTGGAAGCCTACGCCCTGAAGGCCACGCGCGACGCCGATTTGGACATGGACGACGACGTGGCGCGTTCGATGATGAACCGCGTGGAGCGGGGATTGAAAAAGCGCAAGCAAGGCGAATACGTGCGCCTCATTCACGACCGCGATATGCCAGAAGACATGCTCGCAGGGTTGTTGAAGAAGATGAAGGTGCCGTCTGCGGCGAGTGTGGTGGCGGGAGACCGGTATCACAACCGAAGGGACTTGATGGGGTTCCCTGATTTTGGACGAGCGGACCTCGTGTCTCCCGCGCAACCGCCCATCACCCATCCCAGACTGCGAAACGCTCCGAGCGTCATGCGTGCCATCGCGGAGGGAGATGTGTTGGTGCACTGCCCTTACCACAAGTTTGTCCATGTGGTGGACTTTTTGAGGCAAGCGGCCATCGATCCCCACGTGACGACGATTCAAATCAATTTGTACCGCGTCGCCAAGAACAGCCAGGTCATCAATGCCCTTGTCAATGCGGCGCGCAATGGAAAGCGTGTCGAAGTCATTGTGGAGCTTGCGGCACGTTTCGACGAGAAGCACAACCTTAAGGTGGCCAACATGTTGCAAGAGGCAGGCGCCATCGTGCGCATCGGCATTCCCAACCTGAAGGTGCACTGCAAAATCATTTTGGTGACACGTCGCCAAAAAGGAAAAGTCAGGCGCTTTGGGCACGTGGGGACCGGCAATTTCCACGAACGCAACGCGGGCATCTACGAGGATTTGAGCTTGTTCACGGCCAACCCCAAGATCACCGGTGAATTGGCCAAGTTGTTTGACTTCTTCGAGAACAGCTTTGAGCGGAAGGTATATCGTAACCTCTTCGTTAGTCCGTTCTCCACCCGCCGGCGTTTCACCAAGCTCATTGACGACGAAATCGCCCGAGCCGAAGCAGGCAAGGAAGCGTGGATGGACCTCAAGCTCAACAACATTGTGGACGTGGGCATGATTGAGAAGCTTTACGCGGCAAGTCAAGCGGGGGTGAAGGTGCGCATGGTCGTTCGCGGCATTTGTGCGCTCCGACCCGGGGTTCCAGGATTGAGCGACAACATTGAGGTTCGCTCCATTGTCGGCCGGTACCTCGAGCACTCTCGCTTCATGCGTTTTTGCAACGGGGGCACGCCCTTGACCTATTTGAGCAGCGCCGATTGGATGACGCGCAACCTGGATCGAAGGGTGGAGGTTACCGCACCCATTCTGGATGGAGACATCGCCAACGACCTGCGCGTGCACTTTGAGCGAATGTGGGGCGACAACACTCATGCCCGGGTCATTCAGCCGGACGGCACCAATGCCTGGGTGGCGTCTGAAGACGCTGCCCCACTTGTGCAAGCCCAACAGGACTTGTACCTTGAGCTGAAAGGCAGAGCAGATTGAAGTTTGGAGCCATTGATATCGGGTCGAACGCCGTCAGGTTGCTGATTGCGCGCGTGGACGAGGGAGAAGAGGGGCGCAAGTCGGTCGACAAGCTCAGTTTCTACCGCGTTCCTGTGCGCTTGGGTGCCGACGTGTTCAGCGACGGGGCCATTTCCGAAGAGAAGATCAAGCACTTGGTGAAGACCATGAAGGCGTTTTGGTACCTCATGGATGTGCACGGGGTGGAGTGGTTTTACGCCTATGCCACCAGCGCCATGCGGGAGGCGAGCAACGTCAACTCAGTCATCAAAAAGGTCAAGAAGGCGGCCAACATCGACATTGAACCCATCACGGGAGACCGAGAAGCTGAGTTGATTTTTGGCAATTTCGCCCAAGCCACCATGGACGAGCGCAAGGACTACTTGTACATCGATGTGGGGGGCGGCAGTACGGAGTTGACGCTCATTCGAGAGGGGCGACGCGTCAAGGGCAAGAGCTTCCAACTGGGCACGGTGCGACAGCTGGCAGGCCGCATTCCCGATGGGGAATGGACTGCTGTGGAAGCGTATGTGACCGAACTGAAATCAGAAGATCGACCACTGTACGCCATTGGGACCGGCGGCAACGCCAACCGTCTGCAGCGGCTTGCCCTGACGCCTCGCGATGAGGCCATCCCGGAGGGCAAGTTGCGCAAAGTGACCGCCGATTTGGAGCGGTTGACGATGGAAGAACGTCGGCGTCAATACCACCTGAAGCCAGACCGGGCGGATGTCATTGTTCCCGCGGCCAACATCTATCTGAAAATCATGGCCATGGCAGGGGCCTCTCACATGCTGGTGCCCAAGGTGGGCTTGGTGGATGGCATGATTTTGAGCACCCACAAGGAGTGGCGCAAAGCGCACATGGAGGAAGCAAAGCGAAAAGAGGACAAGGCGACCAAATCCGCCAAATGAGTGCAAAAAAAGAGGAGGGCCTTCCAGGCCCCCCTCGTTCATGCCTCCCTGAAGAGGATTACAGGTTCTTTGCAAGGAAGGCGTCCACCTCGTAAATGCGCTTGGGCTTAAGCACAATCTTGCCTTCGCTGTCCAGCAGGAAGTACGTGGGGGTGGAGGTAATCTTGTAATCCTTTACAATCGGCGAATCCCAACCCTGCAATTGGCTGACGTTGGGGTATTGCATGCCGCGTTGCTCGATGACGCCGACCCACGTGGAGCGCGCTTGGTCCAAGCTCACGCCAATCGCTTCGAATCCGCGGTTCTGGTATTTCGCATACACGGGGATGAGCACCGGAATCTCTTGCTCACACTTGTGACACCAAGACGCCCAAAACATGATCAGTGTAAACTTGTTGGCCTTGGCGGTTTCCATCAAATCCAATGACCCACCATCCCATTTGTTCATGGTGAAGTTGGGGGGCGTCTTGCCCACTTGAAGGTTGATGATCCCTTGGGCGCGTTGACGAATCACGTCGCTCAAGTCGGCACCGCAGTCTTCGTCGTAGATGTAGTTGTCCAAGATGTACTGGCAGATGTGCTCCTTGCCCGTGTTGTAGAATCCTTCCAACATGGAGTACAAGGCACTCTCGAGGGTGGCAGGATTGGGCTCGAAATGGGCCTTCACCATGTCGATGCACGCGAGGAATCCAGGGTCTTTGCCCTTGCTGTACGCCACCATGAACCCTTGGATGCGATCGCTGATCGCCATGCTCCGAATCAAGCTATTGTCCATGGGGTCGATGTCATCGAAGAAGTTGCCTTGGGACCCTGGGTACTTGGGGTTTTTCCAGCCCAAAAACTTGGCGAGGTACGTGTCCGGGTTGGCGTCCATCAACTCGTGCTGCTTGGCGACAAGCTCCATTTCCTTGTCAGAAATCTGCTTTTCCACTTGCGCGCGGAAGGGGCTGTCCTTGAGCTGCTTGCGGAGGTTGCGGATTTGATTGTTGTTGACGCGGCTAAAGTTCTCATACGTGAACCAAGCGCGATTTTCAGCACTGGCAGGGGCACTTTTCCCACTGGTCATTTGCTTGGAGCGGAAGACGAGATTCAAGTCGGCCTCGTCGGGGTTCATCACAAACTGGCAGTTGTTCTTGGCGTCGGTTCCTTGGAGTTTGTAGAAGCCCCGGTGCACTTCCACCCGGCCAAATTCGAAGGCCTGGTTCATCACTTTCGTGCTGTCCATCAAGGTCACATTGCGGCCTTCCGTTTCGTAGAGATACAGCATGGTTCCATTGCCCGCCGGCATGCTGCCGTGCAAGCGTACTTTGCCCACCTTGTCTCCGTCGTTGATGTCGTTGACACCGCTTTTCCATTTGGGAGAAACCGTCACATCAGGTTGCGTCGCGGGCGCAGGCGCTTCGGTGTTGCTCGCTTTCGTTGTCGCTTTCTTCGATGCCGGAGCATCGCTGTTTCCGCAGCCGAGGGTCAACAAAGCAGCGGTGCAAAGGGTCCAAATCATGGGTTGTTTCATTCGTTCTGGGATGACGCTGACGGGGGGAAGAACGGCCCGTTTCACCCACGAATTTAAGAAGTGAGCCCGCACGGACGTGCGTGTCTTCTACCCGTTGTCATGTAACTTGTGTGAATGGAACGCTCAAAAGCACTCGTCCTGCTCAGTTTGGATGACACCGCGACCACGGATGCCATCACCGATGCCTTGGACCAGGCGGTCTTCAAAGTGCGGGATCATTTCTTGCGCAGCGCGGTCATTCCCAAGTTGGCGGAGGGCCGGGTGGAGAAGTGTGTTCAATTGAGCGATGTGGCTCAAACCCTCGGCGTCTCCGCCTTGGGGCAACCCGCCCCCATTCCCCAAACGCTGCCTCACGGCGCCGACCTCGAAGCCCTCGTTCTAGGCCATGTCGAGAACATCCGTCGCTGCCGCAACGCCATGGCCACCACTTTGGACCCCGACAGCGTGGCACAGTTGGGTCACCTCATGTCCAAGGTCCAGACGGATTACATGACCGCCTTCCTCAAGCTCACTTCCACCTTGGTCAACAAAGCCCACGAAGGAAACGTTCCCGCCCGAGATGAGGTGGATTGGATGGCCTTGCTCGCCGCTGTACGTGCAGCCAAAAAGGGCCCCGGAAGTGGGGTGTTGCTCCAGGATTTGGTGGCGAAAGAGCGCGCCCGTATGGAGTCGATGCTTACTGCCAACCAGCCAATGCAGCGTTGAAGGTCTGCGAAGGACGCATGACAGCACTGCACTTGTCGGCATCGGGACGGTAGTATCCGCCCAAGTCCACATTGCTACCCTGCACGGCAATCAATTCCTCCACAATGGCAGCTTCCTGTGACCGAAGTGCTTCGGCGAAAGGCTTTGCGGCGTCTGCAAGGGCAGGCTCTTGGGTTTGTGCCGCAAGGGCTTCCGCCCAAAACAGCGTCAGGTAAAAGTGGGAACCCCGGTTGTCGATGCCGCCAAGGCGTCGTGTCGGGCTTTTGTCTTCGTCCAAGAAGCGAATCGTGGCGTCGTCGAGGGCGTCGGCCAACACTTGCGCCTGCGCATTGTCTGTGCTCGAGGCGATGTGCTCGAGGCTCGGCACCAAGGCCATGAACTCGCCGAGACTGTCCCAGCGCAGGTAGTTTTCGCTGACGAGTTGCTGCACGTGCTTGGGGGCAGAGCCTCCCGCGCCGGTCTCGAACAAACCACCGCCATTCATGAGGGGCACGATGCTCAGCATTTTGGCCGAAGTGCCCACCTCAAGGATGGGGAAGAGGTCCGTCAAGTAGTCACGCAACACATTGCCCGTCACCGAAATGGTGTTCAGGCCTTTCACGATGCGTTCCAAGGAGAACGTGGTCGCTTCGGTGGGGGCGAGGATGTGCAATTCCAGACCCTCCGTGTCGTGTTGCGGCAGGTACGCCTCCACCTTGGCGATGAGCTGGGCGTCGTGGGCGCGGTTGGCGTCGAGCCAGAACACGGCAGGATCGCCGGTGGCGCGTGCACGGGTCACTGCCAACTTCACCCAGTCCTGGATGGGGGCGTCTTTGACTTGGCACATGCGGAACACGTCCCCTTTGGAGACGTCTTGGTGCATCACCACGTCACCGCTTGTGGTGACGACTTCCACACGGCCGGCGGCCGCCATTTGGAAGGTCTTGTCGTGGGAGCCGTATTCCTCGGCTTTTTGGGCCATGAGTCCGACGTTGGGCACACTGCCCATGGTGGCGGGATCCAGCGCGCCGTTGGCCTTGCAGAAATCAATGGTCGCTTGGTACACTCCGGCGTAGGAACGGTCTGGAATGACGGCCACAGCATCTTGGGTGGCCCCCTCGGTGTTCCACATCTTGCCGCCTTCGCGGATCATGGCAGGCATGGAGGCGTCGATGATGACGTCTGAGGGCACGTGGAGGTTGGTGATGCCCTTTTCGGAATTCACCATGGCCAAATCGGGGCGCATCGCCATGGTCTCCGCGATGGTCGCTTCAATGGCGGCGCGGTCTTCCATGGTCTCGAGCTTGGCCACCAAGTCGCCAAATCCATTGTTGAAGTCCACGCCGGCTGCGTCCAACGCCGCGCCGTGTTTGTCCAAGACGGGCTTGAAGAAGGTGCGGACAGCGGCCCCGAACAAAATGGGGTCCGAGACTTTCATCATGGTCGCCTTCATGTGAAGGGAGAACAACGCGCCATCCGACTTGACACGGTCGATTTCCACAGCCAAAAACGCTTCGAGCTGGGCCATGGACATGGCAGCGCAGTCGATGATCTCACCGGCTTGCAACGCGAGTCCGCTTTTCAGCACGGTGCGCTCGCCGCTCTCGCCCACGTGAACGAGGTCCACCGCCGTGGCGTCCGCAAGCGTCACACTCTTCTCAGATCCATAAAAATCCCCCTCGGGCATGCTGGCCACGCGGGCCAAGCTGTCTGACGACCAGGCGCCCATGCGGTGGGGGTGCTTTTGGGCGTAGGATTTCACGGCCTTCGGCGCACGACGGTCGCTGTTGCCTTCCCGCAACACGGGGTTGACGGCGGAGCCTTTGACTTTGTCGTAGCGCGCCTGGAGTTCCTTTTCCGCCTCGTTGGCGGGTTCGTCCGGATAGTTTGGAAGGTCAAATCCAAGCCCCTGCAACTCGACAATGGCTGCTTTCAGTTGAGGTATCGAAGCACTGATGTTGGGGAGCTTGACAATGTTTGCGTCGGGGCTTTTGGCCAGGGCGCCCAACTCTGCCAGCGCGTCATGTGTCGCTTGGTCGCTCGGCAAAACGTCAGACATGGCGGCCAAAATGCGGCCGCTCAACGATATGTCTCTGGTTTCCACCGTCACGCCTGCTTTTGCGGCGAAGGCTTGGACAATGGGAAGAAAGCTGTAGGTCGCCAGTGCAGGCGCCTCATCCGTAAGGGTGTAGAGAATCTTGGACATGCGGCCGCAAATGTCGCAAATCCGCGTTGATGATGCCACGTCTAGGCAAGACCTTCTTCATCCACGCAAAGGGCGAAGGCCAGTCACTCACGGCCAAGGGCGACGATGGGGTCGAGTTTGGAGGCAAGTCGGGCAGGGTAGTATCCCGAGGCGAGACTGGTTAAAAAGCACAGGATGACCCCCAAAGTCACCCAGCCCCAAGGCACCACAAACGGCGTCTCGAAATAGGAGGCAATGAGGTTTCCTACGACCAGACCCAATCCAATGCCGACAATCCCTCCGAGTTGACCAATGACCATGACTTCCACCAAGAACTGCATGCGGATCGCTTGGCTTGAGGCACCAAGGCTCTTGCGAGTCCCAATCTCCCGGGTGCGTTCGCTCACGGAAACCAGCATGATGTTCATGAGGCCAATGCCCGCGCCGAGCAGGGTGATGAGGCCGATGAAGACCGCGGCCAATGTGATGCCATCGGTGGCTTCAAGCAGGGTGTCCACCAGCCGGTTGCTCTGGCGGATGCGAAAGGTGTTGGGGTCCCCAGGGGCATCGCCGCGCACGATGCGCATCCATCCCGTGGCGGCTTCAATGGCTTCGGGCAGATCCTCTGCCTGGCCGACGGTGCAGGTCAAGTTGTAGCTTCTGCCTCCGTCGGAGTATTGCCGACGCACGCCCAGTAAGGGCATGAGGATTTGGTTGTCTTGGGACATCCCAAACGTCGTCCCGCGGGCCTCCAACACGCCGGCAATTGTGTACCGTTGCGCACCCACCAACACATGTTGTCCCACGGGATCTTCCCACGACTCAAATACGCGGTCTACCACGGACTGCCCCAAGAGCACCACCGCATGGCCGTTGTCGATTTCGGCAGGCGTGAAATTGCGGCCTTGGGCGATGCCAAGCCCACTGACGGGCAAGTACAATTCATCGACGCCCTGCACCGTTACATTGGGGTCGGTGCGCAGGCTGCCGCGGGTGACCGTGGCCATGCCCGTGCCAAACACCGAGACGGCGACGTCATAATCGCCCTCGGATTCGCGCTTGAACCGCATTGCTTCGCGGTAGTCAATGGGCGGACTCGGCATGGTGCGACGGCCATTGAACATGCCTCCGCTGCGCATTTGGTCGATGGAAAAACTTTGGGTGCCGAGAGAGGAAAACTCCTGTCTCACGTTGGCCTTCAGCGATTCGGTGGCCGTTACCATGGCAATGAGGGCCATGATGCCAATGCCAATGATTCCGATCGTCAAGGACGTGCGCAACACTTGTCCTTGGATGGACCGCAAGGCCACCGAAACCATGTCTCGCCACAACGTCGACGTGGATGCCATGGCTGAAAGTTAGGTCAGTCCCGCGCTTAGTAAGAGAGGAGGTGGTCAGGACCGGCGTTGGTGCTCATCTTCTTTGATGGCGGCGCAAACTTGGTCAGGGGGATGCCTTCCACCGCACCGAGGTACTCGTCGAGGTTGGGCGTGCGGCCCAAAATCGCAGACAACACCACCACAGGAGTGGACGCCAAGAGCGATTCGCCCTTTTTGCGGTCGCTGTCCTTCACCACGCGTCCTTGGAAAAGGCGTGTGGAGGTGGCCATCACGGTGTCTCCCTTCTCGGCTTTTTCTTGGTTGCCCATGCACAGGTTGCAACCGGGACGCTCGAGGTACATCATGTTGTCGTACTCGCTGCGTGCCGTGGTTTTGGGCGCGTTGTCGTCGAACACAAACCCAGAGTACTTCTGCAAGACATCCCAGTCTCCCTCGGCCTTCAATTCATCGATGATGTTGTAGGTGGGCGCGGTCACCACGAGGGGCGCTTGGAACGTCACGTCGCCGTGCTGTTTCTCGAGGTTGCGGAGCATTTGGGCCACAATTTTCAAGTCGCCTTTGTGCACCATGCACGACCCCACGAAACCGAGGTCGACGTCCTTGGTGCCTTCGTAGTAGCTCAGCGGACGAATGGTGTCGTGGGTGTAGCGCTTGGACACGTCTTCATTGTGGACGTCTGGGTCGGCGATCATCGGTTGATTGATGATGTCGAGGTCCACTTCAAATTCTGCATGGTATTTGGCGTTGCTGTCTGGCGTCAACGGTGGCTTTTCACCGGACTCAATCTCCGCAATGCGCTTGTTGGCTTGGTCAATTAGGCCTTGGAGCACGCCTTTGGCGTTGTCCATGCCCTTGTCAATCATGATCTGGATGCGCCCCTTGGCGATGTTCAAGGACTCAATGAGGGTGTCGGGCTCGGAGATGCAGATTGACGCCTTGGCTTTCATTTCCGCCGTCCAGTCGGTGAAGGTGAACGATTGGTCGGCTGGCAAGGTGCCAATGTGCACCTCGATGACGCGGCCTTGGAAGACGTTCTCGCCGCCGAAGTGCTGGAGCATTTGGGCCTGCGTGGCGTGGACCACGTCGCGGAAGTCCATGTGCGATTGCATTTGACCTTTGAACGTCACTTTCACAGATTCAGGAATCGGCATGGACGCTTCGCCCGTGGCCAACGCCAAGGCCACCGTGCCGGAGTCAGCTCCGAAGGCCACGCCTTTTGACATGCGCGTATGGCTATCCCCACCAATGATGATGGCCCAATCGTCCACCGTCAGGTCGTTGAGGACCTTGTGGATGACGTCGGTCATGGCGTGGTATTCGCCCTTGGGGTCGCGTCCCGTGATGAGTCCAAAGTCGTTCATGAACGTCATCAACCGTGGGATGTTCTCCTGTGCCTTCAAGTCCCAAACAGACGCTGTGTGGCAGCCCGACTGGTATGCGCCATCGACGACGGGGGAGATGGTGGTCGCCGCCATCATTTCAAGCTCCTGGGACGTCATTAATCCCGTGGTGTCTTGCGAGCCCACGATGTTCACTTCAGCGCGGACGTAGGACCCTGCGTGCAACACGTTGCCCGAGGTGCCCACCGCGTTTTTGTTGAAGATTTTTTCGACTGCCGTGAGTCCTTGGCCCTCGTGGCTGATTTCCTTGGAAGTGGCAAAAACCGGCGGCACGGCGATGCCGAGGGTCTTGGCCGCGAACGTCTGGAGCTTCTTGCCAAACACAATGGCGTACGAACCGCCAGCACGCATGAACTCCATCTTTTGTGGCGTCAACGAGGCGCTGATGTCAATGAGTTCTTTGTCGCCTTGGCTAAGTTTCTTGGTCTTCGTATTGATGGTGAACACGGAACCCGTGTCCACACTGTAGACTTGCTCAAGCACGGGTTCTCCATCGGCATCGAGCAAGGCGTTGCCCTCGCTGTCTTCTTTCTTGACCCAGTTCTTGAGGTCCACCCCGATGCCTCCCGTAACGCCCACTGTGGTGAGGAAAATGGGGGAGATGCCGTTGGTGCCTGCAACCACAGGTGCAATGTTGATGAAAGGCACGTACTCACTCGCTTGCTTTCCAATCCACAGCGCCACGTTGTTCACGCCAGACATCCGCGAGGAGCCCACACCCATGGTGCCTTTTTCGGCCACGAGCATGACGCGCTTGTCAGGATGTTGCTTTTGAAGTTCGAGAAGTTCGTTTTGGCGCGCGGTGTCGTGCTCAAACATGGACTTGCCGTGCAATTCACGGTCTGAACGCGAGTGTGCGTCGCTGCCTGGAGACAACAAGTCGGTGGAAATGTCGCCCACCCCAGCCACGTATGTGACCACGTCAATGGTTTCCTCCACGTCGGGCAGGTTGGTAAAGAACTCGGCTTGGGCATAGCTCTTGATAATGTCGGTGGCAATCGCATGCCCCGCTTCATATGCAGCAGCCAAACGGTCGGTATCCGCTTCATAAAGGAACACCTGGGTTTTCAACACCGCAGCCGCTTCCAAGGCAATGGCCTCGTTCTGGCCGAGCGCCAAGTCGAGCAGCACCTCAATGGAGGGGCCGCCCTTCATGTGCGAAAGCTGTTGGAAGGCAGAAGCCCGATCGATTTCAGCCACCGCGACCTGTTCCAAAATGATGTCTTTCAGGAATGCCGCCTTGGCACCCGCTGCGCTGGTCGTGCCGGGGAGGACATTGTAGATGAAGAAATTCAAAGACGCCTCGCGCTCGGGATGGTTGGGGTTTTTGATTTGGTCAATGATCTCGTTCAACAAGGCCGCGCCGTCGACAGGCTTGGGGTGCAATCCTTCGGCTTTGCGGTCTTCGATTTCCTGGAGATACGTAGGGTATTTGCTCATCTTCTTCGGTTGGAATTCGAGGTCTCGGCGGTGTTGGGCCTAACGCGAAAATAAGCAATTCGTACAGGTCGTGTCCTTGGAAGGCGGATTGGGGGGGTGAATTGACGGAAATTTGGAACATGACTCTTCCCGGTGCTTTGTCTTGGATGACGGGTGAACGCCAAATGTGGCTGTTGCCTCAAAAAGCCATCTGGTGGCCGTCCCAGTCGTTGCTCATGGTGAGCGACCTTCACCTCGCCAAAGCGGAGCACTTCCGCTCCAAGGGTTTGGCCGTGCCGCCCACTGTGGATTTTCAAACCCTCGGGGTCTTGACGTCGCTCCTCAATGAACTTCGGCCCGCACAGCTGGTCATCCTTGGGGACTTGTTTCACAGCGCACCCAACCGCGCCTGGCAGGAGTTCTCGGCATGGCTTTCCGACGAGTTTGACAACGGGCTGAAGGAAGCCATTTTGGTCCGGGGCAACCATGACCGCGCCCACGACGCGACCTACGAAGACATGGGGCTGGTGGTGGTGGATTCATGGGCGAATTGCGGTGTGGTGTTGACCCATGAGCCCGAGGATGAAATCCCCAAGGGCACTGCCATTCACTTGTGTGGCCACATTCACCCCGCGGTGCGCCTTCGGGGGGCAGGCCGTCAGAGTGTTGTGGTGCCGTGTTTTGTCCAAACCAGCACAGGGTGTGAAGCCGGATCCCGACTCACGTTGCCCGCCTTTGGGGCATTCACGGGGACGCACCTCATCGAGCCCAAACGCGGGGTCGAGGCCTACCTCATTTCAGAATCGAGTGTGATGGGACCCGTTCGGGCCACGCCGCATGCCGGCTTCAGTCGACGAGGTCGAAGGTGATTTCGCCGGTGGCATCAATCGTGTTGTTGCCACGCGTGGCCGACACGTTGGTCATTGTCATCACGTGGGCATCGTCACTCACGGCAATGGACAACGTGGCCCCTGACATGGACCAGTCGACGCCCAAGCCAGGTGATTCTACGTGCTGCACAGTCAGCGCTTCGTCGCCGGCCGAGAGGTTGAGCGTGGTGTTGGCTCCATTGAGCGAGGTGGTCAGTGTGAACACCACGTCGCGTGGTTCGTCACGTCCCTCGATTTCGGCAAGCGTCCGGACATCCGCCACGATGTGGTAACGGTATGTCTCGCCGTCAAGTTGCTCCATCTCGGCCATGCGCATGCCCAAATCCCGTCCGTCCCAAACCAAATACCCGCAACTGCAATCGAACGATTCACCGTCGTACGAATCGTATTTGGTGCATCCGGAAAGCAAGGTTCCCAACAACATCAAAGCACCGAGTGTGGCGAAGGCAGAAGGGCGTGAAAGAATCATGTTAGCAGCGTTTTCAGGTGGAAAGATACAGCGCAGGGTCAACGTCCGGGCAGGGGAGCGTTCCAGGGGTACAAGAGGTGCGGTTGGGCGGCCGCGAAAAACGTGGCGTGCTGGTTTGCCCATGTGGCTTCCAACTCGGTCAATGGTGTCCCCACTTCAAGGGCCAAACGCAAGGCGTCGGTGCCTGCGAGTTTGTCAAAAAAGGAAGGAGAGGTGATGAATCCCTCCAACGACCCCTGTTGCGCCATCCATTGCCGCGTCCAAGTTTCGAGAGGTTCCAAGGTGAAGCTTGGCCAGGCATGTCCATGCGTCGCAGTCGATTCGGCGCGCCACTTCTCTGCGAGCTCCCCCATATGCTGACCCACGCACGTGACGTTTTCGTGTTTGGGGTGGGGCGCCGCCCCGGGGGTGGAGATTGGGGTGAATGCAAAGGTGCCCAGACCCAGGCTCGGATGTCCGATGCTTTCAAAGGGGTGCGGTGTCCCTCGGCCCACACTGACCACTGTCGGCTCAAACAGGCACAAGGACGGATACAAGTCGATGGACGTCGTGGAAGGGAGGTTGGGACTGGGGCGAATGGTCAATTGAAAGTCAGTGCCGTGGCTCCATCCGTGGCAGGTCACGACCCGAGGTGCCCAATGCTCAGGGACCTCTATCCAACCTTCGGCGCACCCCATCAAGGCCGCTTCACCGAGGGTCAGCCCATGCACCATGGGCGTGGGGATGAAGCCCACAAACGATTTGAAGTCCGGATCGAGCATGGGGCCTTGCATGTGGTGTCCATGCGGGTTGGGGCGGTCGAGGACAACGAGTTCGACATCGGCCTCTGCGCACGCCTCCATGACCAACATCAAGGAACTGATGTACGTGTAAAAACGGGCGCCCACGTCTTGAATGTCAAACACCACGACGTCAATGTTGGACAATTGTTCAGCCTGCGGCTTGCGGTGTTTTCCGTGCAAAGAGTAAATCGGAAGCCCCGTGGCTGCGTCTGTGCCGTCGAGGATGTCCGCCCCGTTCGCAGCTTCGCCTCGAAACCCGTGTTCAGGGGCAAACACGTGGCGGATGTCGATCCCTCGGGCGAGGAGGGTGTCCACGAGGTGGACGTCGCCCACCACGCTGGTGTGGTTGCCGACGATGGCGACGCGCTTGGACTGGAGCCAAGGAAGGTAGACGTCCATTTGGGCGTTCCCGAGCACGATGTCTTGGCCATGCGCTCTGGGAATTGTCAGGCAGAGGAGGAGCAAGGTCAAGCCAAGCTCGTTCATGAGTTTGAGAACGCGCTTGGCGATGGTGGCGTCGGTTTTGGCCAAGGCAATCTGATGGATGGCATTTCTGCACTTGCCAGGCAGCATGGTGTCAAAACGCTGCAACAACTCCCGATCGTCGGCCAGCGCCTCGGGCAATGCGAGAAAGTGCATGTGGCCCTCGCCTTCAAAGCATTCGATTTGTGCTGAAAAGCTCCAGTTCATGGCGGTCAGGTCATTCTCAACGTCAGAGCAGGACGAATTCGTGTGGACCACAGCGCAGGCAGCACCATGGCGATCACGCAGAGCCCAAAGGCCACCGCCTCCATGGTCACAAGTCTAGGGGCATCCAACAAGATGGGGACGGCGTTGACGTAATACGCTGCGGGATCCAAGGGCACGACCTTCCATGTGGCCTGGACCCACACCAAGCCCAATCCCACGAGGTTGCCCCATGCGAACCCTTGACCCAAAATGCGCGCCGCATGCCATAAAAACGCTTTGACCACGGCACCATCACTCATGCCGAGGGCCTTGAGCAGGCCCACCTGGCTGCGTCGTTCCAAGATGATGATGAGCAGCGCACTGGTCATGTTGATGATGGAGATGAGGACCATCAGGCCCACGATCACGTCCACATTCAAATCGAGCATGCCCAACCAACTGAACATTTCAGGGTGCTGTTGGTCCACACGCGCCGCCTGCCAATGGTAGGGGATGTGCTGGAACAAGCGCTCCTGAAGCAGGGGCATGTCGTTGAGGGTTTGGGCCCAAACGTCGTAGCCGTCCACCACCTTGTGGTGGGTGCCTTCTGAGATGTCGGCCATCCATCCATCCTCGCCATGGGACAAGCGAACGGTGTCGGTCAAGGCGCCAGTGCCCACCAGCCACAGGGGTTCGGCATCGAGCGGCATGTGTTGCAGCGACAGTGTTCGACGCCCTTGTCCGGCAACACCTTCGGGAAGCTGGTCCCACCGGCCGGTCCAGGCGGCACCCCGCTCGTCACGGCCAAAGGCTTGTCCGACCGCACGCACGCCGGTGGGGGTGGGTTCCAAGGTGATTTGGCCTTCCGCACCTCGCCGGGCGGCGTCTTGCAGCACCCGGGCAGGAATCCAAACGTGACGCTGGTCAAACTCGAGCAGCCCTGTTTCGTAGATGCCGCAGACCCGCATGGGGCGCGGCCGAATGTCGTCGGGGCCCACCACCACATAGAGGGTCAGCCGGGATGCGGTGTCCAATTCGAGTTTTTGAGCCAGCGGCGCGCCAATCAAGACTTCTTGGGTGGTGCCCTTCGCAGGCAGTCGACCGCGGAGAAGACCTGAAGTGATGCGGGTCACTTGGGAGGTGGAATCCAACCCGCGGATGACCACGCCTTGCAACGCCTGGGAAGTTTCCACCATGCCCGCCCGCTCGTGGCGCAAGGCCACATGGGCCACATCCTCGACCTGACGGAGGGTGTCGAGCATGCCTGCGCTCCAGGTGAGTCCTCGTGCACCGGGGTCGCTGGGCGCGACTTGGACGTGGCTGTCGAAGCCGACCACCAGGCTTTTGACTTCGTGCTGGAAGCCTTGCACGACAGCAGAGGCCAAAATCATCAAGGCCACACCCAACGTGACGCCGGAGGTGGCAATGCGCACCACCGGACGGGAGTTCAATTCCCGGTTGCTGCGCGACATGCGCTTGGCGATTAACCTTTCCACGTTCACAGCCTGAAAGGTAAGGGGCGGAAAGGGTGGTGTGCGTGATGGGAGGCGCTACTTTTGGACGCATGAACGTGCACGAAAACATCCTTGGAACCATTGGTAACACACCGATGGTCCGGTTGAACGCCATTGCGGAAGAATTTCCTTGTCCGATTTGGGCCAAAGTGGAGTACTTCAATCCCGGTCACAGCGTGAAGGACCGCATGGCGCAGTCCATGATTGAGGCGGCCGAGGCGAGTGGCAAACTCAAGCCCGGTGGCACGGTTATCGAGTGCACGTCAGGCAACACGGGCATGGGCCTCGCGCTGGCATGCATTGTCAAAGGCTACAAGCTCATCTGCACCACCAACTGCAAGCAGAGCAAGGAGAAGGTGGACATCCTGCGCGCGATGGGGGCGGAGGTGCATGTTTGTCCCACGGCCGTGGCGCCAGACCACCCTGACAGCTACTACAGTGTGGCAGAGAAACTCCACAATGACATCCCCAACAGCGTGTGGTGCAACCAATACGACAACCTCGCCAACCGCGAGGCGCACTACCGTTC
>Ga0115013_10000110_pt1 | contig 53382 bp, 50 predicted proteins | sample SouAtlMetagenome_2_FD_88686 | JGI IMG/M metagenome (GOLD analysis project Ga0115013, IMG submission 88686) | Marine eukaryotic phytoplankton communities from Atlantic Ocean - South Atlantic ANT15 Metagenome | ecosystem: Environmental > Aquatic > Marine > Oceanic | place: South Atlantic Ocean...
CCTCGCAGAAAAAGCCAACGCCAACCCCGCTCCCACCGCCATCCTCAATCCACGCAAAGCAATTTCGATCATTTCAGCGGAAGGCCAATTCTTCCACGACGCAGAAGCCGACCAGGCTCTGTTTGACGCCATCCACGCCAACGCGCAATGTGAAGTTGTCGATTTCGACGAAGAAATCAACAACGAGGTATTCGCTCAAGCCGCGGCTCACAAACTCCTCAAACTCATCGACAAATCAGTAACCAAATAACCCAATTATCTACTGAGACTGGGCACTTCGGCCGATTTCAATTTAACAGAGGCATCACAGAGGAACAAATCGAAGAATGCTTGGCCCAAATGCGCGCCATGATGAGAATCATCATGACCCTCTTTTCCCCGAACAAGTCTCGGGTCTATTCACCTTCATCTGGACCTTGAAGTAATCAGGCTAGCTTTTACTGGTCTCGGAAAATGGAGGTGAAATCTCCAAGCTTTCATCCAGAAGGTTATCTTCAAGATCCTCATCGTCGTCGCTCGAGAGAATCGGCCGGCGCTTTTCTTTGGTGATGGCAACCGAGATCCAACGTAGTTCATCGCTATTCTCAAGCATCACTTTCACCACCATGGTGAGTGGAACCGCAAGCAACATTCCTACCGGACCCCAGATCCATCCCCAAAAGAGAACTGAAATGATGACAACCAGAGTGGACAGACCAAAACGACGTCCCATCAGCATCGGCTCGAGGAAATTACCCAAAAAGATATTAATCGAAATGTAGCCGATCCCTACCGCAATGGCGCTCGCGGCGTCATTCACAAGAAACGCCAAAATCACCGGGGCAATCCCTGCAATGATCGACCCAAGCACCGGGATGAAATTCATGGCAAATGCCACGATCCCCCAAAGAACGAAAAAATCGAGGCCAGCAGCCCAGCAAAGAAAGCCAGCCAGCACTCCCGTCGCAAGACTCACCACCGTCTTCATTGCCAGATAACGTTGAATATCAGCTGACGAGTTCATGAATCGATCGAAGTTTGGCCCACGCGCCTCAAGAATGGCATTCTTGCGCCGCCCAAACATGCGAGCTTCACTCAACATGAAGACCGTCAAAATCAACACGAGTAAACTGGTCCCCAAAAACGAAATCAATCCCCACGCTACGTTCGCCCCGACTCCAAAGACATCCAGATTTGCACCCAACTTCTGAGGAATTTCCACATTGGTATATTGACGAACGATGCCCTCGGCATCTTTAACCTGCCAATTTTCAAGAAGATCTACGGCGGTGAGTGAAATCTCCTCGATCCTCTCATTCACAGCCGGGAAATACTTGGTCTGCCACTTGTCCTCCAAATCCCCCATCAACGAAATGACAATAACAATGATTCCCGTCAAAAAGGCGAAATCCACCAAAACAGTTAGCAAAACAGCAAAAAAGCGAGGAACTTTGTGACGGCGCAGCCATTTGGTGATGGGGAAACTGACCGTCGCGATAAAGACTGCGAGGAGAATGGGCACGAAGAAACCCTGCGCTAGTTTGAGGCCGGCGATTATGATTATCGTGCTCGCAGCAGCCACCAAAATGCGCGTCGAATGAGCTTTTCGACCTTCGGGCATCATTGTGTTCTGGCAGGGATTAAACCCCTCCCTTTCAGATGATACGTGAAAATTCTCATTTGAACAAAACTTTCATACACTTTTTATGTCTCCCTTCGACTGGGCGCCTTTCATGCTCTCTCCGGATGATCGCTCACCTTTGGCGACTTTGACCGCAAACTTTCATACCAGGTCCCTTCCCCATCTTCTGCTCCCTATCTTGTTCCTCCCTCTCCTTCCATCGCCTGACGTCTTTTTTCCCGGGAGAACAGCATAATTTCATAGTTCTAATCGCTCCCTGACGATTAAATTCGAAAGGGCCTTCATATAGTTCGTGCCAATTCAACTTTTTGCAACCCCGTTTCACCATAACCCAGCTCCACAACCAGAAGATCTATTATACTGCAAATCAGCTCCCCGAATAAGAAGGGCATTTAACCGCTCCTCTCTTGCACCGTGGCCTGTCGGGCATTAAAAAACAGGCACCGCATGGAAGAAGAGGAAAGTATCGAGGAGATCATGCGCCGGGTGAGGCGTTTGGAGATTCGTGCGCGTCGACTGGCCAGTGAGTCATTCTCCGGCGATTATCACTCCTCCTTTCGTGGTCAGGGGCTGGATTTTGACGAATTCCGGGAATACCAGCCGGGCGATGAAGTGCGTTTCATTGATTGGAATGTTAGTGCCCGGATGCAGGAGACATACATCAGAAAATTTCGGGAGGAGCGCGAACTGAGTGTTATTCTCGCCGTCGATATTTCCGGATCCACAAATTATGGAAGCGACTTTCTCAGTAAACGGGAACGCGCTGCCGAAATTGCGGCTCTCCTCGGATTCAGCGCCCGCTACAATGGCGATAAGGTGGGCCTGCTTCTCTTTGCCAAAGAACCAGTCCTCTACCTTCCTCCCGCCAAAGGCGGCAAGTCGGTCCTCCGGGCCGTTCGGGAAATCCTAACCGCGAAACCAGCGAAGGAGGGTACTTCGCTTTCTGCAGGCTGCTCTTTTATGCTCCGGACCCTCAAACGGAAGGGACTCATCTTCCTGATCTCTGATTTCATTGATTGGGGATTTGAAAAATCCTTGGGGTCCCTTGCCCGACAACACGATGTCATCGCTCTCCCGCTTATTGACCCCCTTGAAAAGAAGTTACCTAATGTCGGACGGGTCTATTTGCGCGACCCGGAAAGCGACCAGGAGGTAATCGTTAACACCTCCAACCGGAACACCCGCATGGGACTTGAGAAACTCTCCCGGAGATATCGCGAAGGACTTGCCGCATTTTTTAAAAAGCATGGAATCGACAACGCTGTGATCTCCACCAAGAACGACTACCTTGCCTCACTTCACCGCCTCTTGAAACAACGAGCCCGCCGCCGTCGCTAAATCATGGCTGACGAACCCGCACCACTCCCCAGCCTCGAACACGGAATTGCTCCTCCCGAGGAGTTTCTTCCCCCCACGCCATGGTGGGTCTGGTCGGTCATCGGAGTGGCGATCATTCTCGTTCTAGTTGGGGTTTTATGGATTAGAAAAGGAATCCAACCACCGCCCGAAGAAAAGGCACCACCTCCTCCCGACTATTATCGCATTGCCAAACAACGGCTCGGTCTTCTCGAGGGACGATTCAGCAACCATCCCCTTTCAGAAATTGCGGCTGAAGCATCTTTGGCTGTTCGTGGCTTTCTCGCGGGAGCTTTGGCCGAGCCCGCGCTCTATGAAACGACTGAGGAATTTTCCCAGCGCGACGTTCATCTCCCAAAGGATGCCGCAGACCTCTTAAACGATCTTAATACCACCAAGTATTCCCCCTCCCACGCCTCTCCCGAACTCGCAGAAGAGCTGGTTAACCGCTGCCAGGCCTGCCTCAAAACCCTCCACACCGCTAACACTCTTGGAAGATGAGGAGTCTTGAAAAAATTGCCTTCGCTACTCCGGGATGGTTATTCCTCCTTCTCGCTATCCCAGTCCTTTGCTTCCTTGGATTCAATCAGGGAGCCCGTAGTTGGATTCTTTACCCCACGCTGCGAGTCCTTGGGACCTTTGGCTGGAAACCCAAGGACACGCCCTTCCGGCTCGCACCACTCGTTTTACCTCTTGCCTTGATTCCCGCTATCCTAGGATTAGCCCGTCCGCAACTCCAACAAGATCGCAGCTCCAGAACAGCAAGCGGGATCGACATCCTAATCGCTCTCGACGTCTCGCGCTCGATGGAAATTGCAGATTTTCAAGATGCCGAGACGAGAGCCCTGCGCCGTGAACGCCGCATCGATGCAGCAAAGAAAGTGATCACCGCCTTCATTAAAGGTCGACCGGACGACCGAATCGGCATCGTCACTTTCGCCGCCCGCCCCTACACCGTAGCTCCTCTGACCTTGAGTCACGAGATTATCGCCCATGCCTTGGAACCAATCTCTCTGGTCGATGGCGAGGAAAGCGGGACAGCCATCGGGAGCGCGATTTCCGCAGCAGCCACCCGCCTCGAGAACCTTCAAAATTCGAAGAGTAAAGTCGTCGTTCTTGTCACCGATGGAATGAGCAACTCAGGCCAGCTCTCGCCACTCGAGGCCGCCGAACTTGCCGGAGATCTTGGCATCAAAGTTTATCCGGTCGCGATCGGCACTGAGTCCGGTCGCCTTAAAAATGGTGTTCCCCAGAAAGAATTTGATGAGGAAACATTGAAGAAGATCGCCGAAATCACCAAGGGGGACTACTACCGAGCCCAAAATTACACCGGATTGCGCGAGGCATTTTCCAGCATCGATAAATTGGAGAAAACCGAAGTTCAACGCGAAAGATGGATTCAAAGTGAAGATCTCTATCCTTGGTTTATTCTACCCAGCATGATCATCATTTTCCTCTTTCTCGCGTTTTCCGCACTCAACCCTCCCACGATGCCATGACCTTTGCCAATCCAACCTGGCTCCTCTTGCTCATCCCACTTCCTCTCCTGGTGATCACAGCTGCGATCACCTTGCAACGGCGCGGAGAGCGTTGGCATAAAATGGTTGCCGACCGTCATCGCACCCGCCTGAGTCACCAGCGACCAGTGTGGATTTACTTCACCAGCCTGGCATTCGGTCTTTTTGGATTGGCCGGAATCATCGTAGCTTACGCGCAACCGGAATCCGGCGAAGAATGGATCGAAACGAAAAACGAAGGACGCAATATTTTGCTCTGCGTCGATATTTCGCGAAGCATGCTCACCAGGGATATCAGCCCCAACCGACTTCTCGCTGCCCGGGCTGCCGCTCTCGACATCGTAGAGCAGTTTCCTCAGGACCGGATTGGCCTCCTCGTTTTCTCCGGAGAAACCCAAGTTCAGGTTCCCCTTACCATCGACCACACCTTCATTCAACAATCTCTGGCCCAACTAAACCCGATCGACCTCCCCATCGGAGGCTCCAATCTTGGAGAAGCCATCCTGACGGGCACCCGCGTTCTTGTAGACACCGGCCAGCGCAGCAATATTCTCGTGATCTTCAGCGATGGAGAGGAATTTTCCTCGGGACTGGAGGAAGCCGCCAAGACTGCAGTTGATAGCGGGGTTTTTGTCTACGCTCTCGGATTCGGCACGAAGGCCGGAGATTTCATTCCCGGAGACACTCCGGAGCAACCATTTTTCTTCGACCGAAACAATAACCGGGTGCAAAGTCGCCTAAACGAGGAATCGCTTTCGATGATTGCCAAAATCAGCGATGGCTTCTATTCCCGGGGCATCGGACCAACTTTTTTGCGTAAATTGGATAATGCCATTCAGGAAATGGACCGTTTTGAAGAAGAAGGAAAACATCAACGAGTTGCGAAACCGGCCTATCAATGGTTTCTTTTCGCAGGTATAGTATTTCTGATGGCTTCCCTGGCACTTCGCTGTTTCCCGCTTCGCGCTGCGACTGCGGCGGCACTAGTATTCCTTTTTCTCCCAACACCCCCGGCCGAGGCCAATCCCCTCGCTGATGGTCGAAGCGCATTGCGCCAGGGCGACGCGATGAGAGCCCATTCTCTTTTTACCGAAGCGGCAGAGCAAACTTCCGGAGACCGAGCGTCACGCATCCATCTGGCAGCGGGGTCGGCAGCCTTTCAGGCTCAGGGATGGAGCTCAGCAGCAGATTCGTTTAGCCAGGCCCTCGTCACTACCGATGCCAACGTAAAGCAACAGGCTCACTACTCTCTTGCCACGAGTCTTTTCTACCTGGGAAACAAACAGTCAAAAGAAGCTAAAATAAAAGCCTGGCAAGGATCGATCGAGCAATACGAACAAGCATTGGAAATCACGCCTAACGACGAAAAATCTGAAAAGAATCTTAAGCTGGTCCGAAAATACCTGAGAGAGTTAGAACCCGAAGAAGAGCAAAAAGACGATCAACAACAGGAATCATCGGACGAGCAGGAAAAGGAAGACGAAGAGCAACCCGACGACAAAGAAGAGTCGGAAGATCAGGAAGGTGACAACCCGGACGACAAGGAGGAGTCGCAAAATCAGGACGAGAACCAATCAGAAGATAAGGAGGAGAGAGAGGACCCATCAAAAGGCGAGGGAGAAAACGAGCGAGAGCCCGGGAGCCAAGAGGAGAACAAGGAGGATAAGCAGGACCCAAAGAATAGCGAAGGGAATTCTGGAGATGAAAACGACCTTCAAAAGGACCGGGAAAATTCAAACAATTCCGAAGAAAAGACCAAGCAGGGCTCTGAAGATCCTGAGAATAGAGAAAAGTCTGACAAGGAATCCTCAACAGCAAGCAAGGCCGGAAGCGACCTTCCCCCGCCTGATGGAGAATCAAGAGAGGAACGAGCAAGGCGCCTCCTTCGTCAACATGCAGACTTTGGCGGAAAGCCCCCAAAATATCGCCGCAGGAACTTCCGTCGGCCTGAGAAAGACTGGTAACCATTCCCCGCAATGATTTCCGTTTCGCGATATTCTTTCCCAGGCATTCTCACCTTCCTTGCTGCGCTTTTTTTCAGCCAGGGCGTATTTAGCCAGACCCCGGAAGTCCGGGCCCGATTGACGTCTGAATGTCTTGTCGTGGGGGAAAAAGCGGAACTTATCCTGGAGGTTTTTGATCTGAGACTGACCAACTGGCCCACCCCTCCCAAAGTCAGCCCGCTCACTCTCAAACAAAAACGCCACTACGCTCCCGCGATCCGTGGCCGAACCGCACTGGTTTTTGTCTACAATGTCTCCTGCTTCAAGCCCGGACGATTCACCATCCCTCCCTTTAATTTTAGGTATGGAAACACCACTCTGACTACGAAACAATTCGAACTCCAGGTTTTCCCGACCGACCTGCTCAATGTGGGAGCCATTCAAATCGGAGACTCCACTTTCCCTTACATGAGTGCGCTGTTACTCGAAAAAGGCACAGCGTTTGTCGGAGAAACCCAATCCGCCGTGGCAAAGCTTTACCTGCCAGGGAATTTTAATCTTCGTAATATTCGTGTAATTGATCTGGAAAAGGAGAAAATTGCAGCGTGGCGGTTCTCGGCCCAAAAGGACCAGGGAACTTATCTTCGTGAGGGAAAACAGTATACCGTTGTCTCCTATCCCAGCGCGGTTACGCCTCTCACTGACGGAGATCTCAAGCTGGGGCCCGGGATTACCCAGATCAATCTGCAATGGCAGGAGGCTCAACGTGGAATTTTATCGTGGGCAAAAAACAAGGACTTCGAATTTCAATTCCCCGCACAAAAACTCAAAGTGCGCCCTCTTCCCAACCCCAAACCGACCGACTTCCAAGGAGCAGTGGGAAATTTCCGATTTACCGCCCGACCCTCGGCCACCGAAGTTCGCCAAAACGAAAACATCACGATGGAGGTCAAAGTTAAAGGAACCGGAAATTTTGACCAGTTTCCCGGCCCTATCCTCCTTGATGAGAAAAAGGAATGGAAACAGTTCGAGATGACTCAAAAACCTCAGGGCAGCGAACGGCGCTCTTCCTCCGGAGAGGTCGAATTCTCCCAAGTAATCCGACCCGAACAGATCGTTGCCGTTCTTCCACCGTATGCTTTCACTTTCTTTGATCCCTTGTTGGAGAACTACCGCACAATCAAAAGCCCCCTTCAACCACTCACGGTCCTTCCCGCCCCCAACTCTATAGCCACAAACGAGGAATCAGGCGACAGCAACTACCTTACCCCGGGCAAACTTCCCCTTCTGGTATTTCAGGGCAAAAGCACTTTCCCCATCTGGATCTGGCAACTCATTCCAGCAGGTATTGTTGCATTTTTCGTCGTATTCTGGGGCCGACAAGAACTCGCGAAAAGAAAGGCTGTTTCACTCCCGGCCCGCGAATTTGAAGATGCTCTGAAGGCAGTCTTGGCTAGCTCCAACGAACGTGTCAGCTTTTATCGTGAAGCCGCCAATTTCATTGTTTTCTGGAAGGGAAAAACTGATGACAAAGACCTCACCAAGATTCAAAATACTCGCGACGATATTTGCTTCTCTCCGAATGTTGCACCTGGAGCCGTTTCAACGGATGAGAAGACGTGGGTGCTTGAAAGTCTCAAAAAATTAAGTCCACTCATCATTTTCTTTTTAGTTCTTTTTCCGGATTCCCTCCTTGCTCTCAACTCCGATCCAAAGATCGCCAAAGAAGAAATTCTTGAGCTAATGGAATCCCAGCCCAGCCGGGAGCATTTTCATAATCTTGCTCTTGCCGAGAAAACCCTCGGGAACCAAAGCGAAGCCGCTCTCTGGGCCTACCGCTATGCGGTTCAGGGCGGAAATGCTACTGAATTATTCAAGGGACTTCCCGGAATCAGGCCCAGAGAACCCAAGGGATCAGAATGGGTGTCTATTCTCCCGCTGACATTTTACCAGCAGGTTTTTGCTGCGGGACTTTGGGCAACCATCCTCATCTTCTTTTTCTTTAGAATGAATCATTCCAAAGCTAAAAAAACCCTCGTCATTACCTTTTCCGCGTTTGCGCCCCTCCTGCTCATTCTGGGTGCGTTATCATGGCTCATTTACCCAAGAGACGTGAGCTTTCGGCACATCTCCTCAATGTCGGTGCTGATGAAAGAGACAACCCTGCAAGCCCAACCATACCGAGGTGGACCAATCGGCCGAAGCGTCGAACCTGGCAGCCTTGGGCGTGTCACTTCAACCAGCCGCGATTGGGTCCACGTTGAATTCCCCGGAGAAATAAAAGGCTGGCTCCCTGAAAAGGTTGTCCAGCCCATCATAGAATAATTGGGTACGCTTACTTGGCAGTCTTCTCAGGCTTCTCGACCTTCTTCTTTGATTTGAAGGTAATCTTACCATCCTTCTTCTTCACAGAAGCCGTGACCACATCACCTTCTTTGACCTCTGAAGCCAGGAGAGCTTCCGCCAAGGGGTCTTCGAGAAATCTTTCAACCGCCCGTCTCATTGGGCGAGCCCCGTATTCTGGATCGTATCCTTCAGTAACGATGAGTTCGCGTGCCGATTTATCCAAAATCAATTCGATCTCCTTCTCAGCTAGGCGTTCTACAAGTTTCTTCACCTCAAGGTCCACGATCTCATTAAGGTGGATCTTCTCGAGCATGTGGAAGACGACCATCTCATCGAGACGATTTAAAAATTCAGGTCTAAAGTGCTTTTTCGCAACTTCCTCGATCTTGGCCTTCATTCCTTCAAAATCTCCCTCGCTATCAGCCATGGCATTGAAGCCAAGACTGGACTGTCGCTTTATGCTGTCAGCACCGACATTGGAGGTAAGGATAATGATGGTATTACGGAAGTCGATTTTCCGACCAAAACTATCAGTCACCATTCCTTCCTCTAAAACCTGAAGCAGAAGATTCATCACGTCAGGATGGGCTTTCTCTACTTCGTCGAAGAGCACCACTGAGTATGGCCGGCGACGCACCGCTTCTGACAGCTGACCACCCTCTTCGTATCCAACATATCCCGGTGGAGGTCCGATAAGACGACTCGCGCTGAATTTCTCCATGTATTCCGACATATCGATTTGAATCAGGGAGTCAGGGTCACCGAACATGAAGTTTGCCAAATTACGGGCGAGGTAAGTCTTACCGACGCCAGTAGGCCCAAGAAAAAGGAATGAACCAATCGGGCGACGGGGATCTTTAAGATCTGCCCGAGAGCGGCGTAAGGCCTTCGAAATCACGACCACAGCTTCATCCTGACCAATAACAGACCCTTTGAGATCCTTCTCCATATTGAGAAGTTTGGCAGCTTCTTTTTGTTCCATCCGCTGGAGTGGAACGCCGGTCCATTTGGAAACGACTGACATGATGTCATCCTCCACGATATCAACAATCTTCTCCTCACTCTCACCACGCCAACCTTCGATTTTGTCGTCTAGTTTTTTGCGAGTGCTCTTTTCTTCATCACGCAACGAGGCTGCCTTCTCGAAATCTTGATCGTTAATGGCCCCGATCTTTTCGTCGTTGATCTCAGTGATACGCTCTTCTAACTGCTTAAGCTCCGGCGGCCGAGTCATTGTGGTGATCCTCGCCCGTGCTCCGGCTTCATCGACCACGTCAATGGCCTTATCAGGAAGAAAACGGCTGGTAAGGTGACGAGAAGTCAGCCTCACGGCAGCCTCCAATGCATCGTCAGCATAACGAACCTTGTGGTGGCTCTCGTATTTTTCCCGAAGACCTTTCATGATCTCAATCGCGTCATCGACCGAGGGTTCGTCAACTTTAACCTGTTGGAAACGACGCTCCAAAGCGGCATCTTTTTCAATATGCTTACGATACTCGTTCATGGTGGTTGCTCCGACACATTGCATCTCAGAGCGGCTAAGGGCGGGCTTAATGATATTCGAAGCGTCCATTGCCCCTTCCGCAGATCCTGCACCCACGATGGTGTGGAGTTCATCGATGAAAAGAATGACGTTTTTAACTTTACGAATTTCATCCATCACGGCCTTGATCCGTTCCTCAAACTGACCACGATATTTTGTTCCCGCTACCATGAGGGCCAGGTCAAGAGTCACAACTTTCTTGTCCCGAAGAATCTCGGGAACATCGCCGGCTCCAATTTCCTGAGCCAACCCTTCAACAATTGCGGTCTTACCGACACCAGCTTCCCCAACAAGCACAGGGTTATTTTTGGTTCGGCGACAAAGAATCTGTATCACACGCTCGATTTCAGAAGCACGCCCAATCACCGGATCCAACTCACCAGATTTTGCAAGCTTGGTCAAATCCCGGCCAAACGCTTTAAGTGCTGGAGTCTTGGTCTTCCCTTCGGGACTCTCGGCCTCCCCATCCAGATCAAGATCTTGTTCTCCTTCAAAATCAAAATCCTCTTCAGCATCATCCGAAGAAAAGTTTGGATCAATTTCCGCCAGAACCTCGTTACGAGTTGTGGGAAGATCCACATTAAGGCTAGTCAGGACACGGGATGCCATGCCCTCTCCTTCACGCAGCAAGCCCAGAAGAATGTGTTCGGTTCCGACATAGGAATGATTGAGCTGTTTGGCTTCCTTATTTGCGAGTGAGAGAACCTTTTTTACTCTTGGAGTGTATGGAATGTTCGACGATTTTTTTTGATCCGGGCCAGTGCCGACTTCCTTCTCAACTTCCATGCGGACAGATTCAAGATCCAACCCCATACGCTGAAGAACGCTCACCGCGACTCCCTGACCGAGCTTAATCAGTCCGAGGAGAACATGTTCAGTTCCAATGTAATTGTGATTAAAACGGTCAGCCTCTTTCCGGGCCAATGCCAGGACCTGCTGGGCGCGAGGTGTGAAATTGCTCATGTCGTCGATTAGCTAAATGAAAATTAATGTTCGTTTCCTGAGATATCAATAGCAGGGGGAAGGGCTGAACGCAACTGATCCCGGATCATTTGCGCCCTCATAATGTCCCGCGCATCGGGCTCTAGCTTGCTTCCTGCATCCCACTGCAGATGGGCCGGTTGAGTTTCCACGAAAAGCCGGTCGCAGGTTTCCACCAGTTTTTCAGGCATTACGCCCAGATCAGCCCCCAAACGCAGCATCGAAAGATGAGTTAGCGCCTCCTTGGAAGCAATGATGCGGGCGTAGGTCAGAGTACCGGCAGCACGACCAATATGATCTTGCACCATCAGAGGATCATCCACCATGAGTTTTTCCCTTGCCTGGGATTCGTATCGCGCTACGTCGTCGATCACCTTGGATAGGCGGACCAATATATCTTCCTCGCTCTCACCAAGAGTCGATTGATTGGAAATTTGGTAGAGATTCCCCAAAGATTCAGTGCCTTCACCATAAAGCCCCCTCACCGCCAACCCTAACTTGGTTATCCCCTTTAAAACCTGACCAATTTGATCGCTCAGAACCAAACCGGGCAAATGGAGCATGGATGACGCTCGCATTCCGGTTCCGAGGTTCGTGGGACACGCAGTCAGATATCCCCATTTTGGGTGAAGGGCATAGGGTAGCTGCCTCTCAAGAGCTTGGTCGACTTTGTGAGCGAGATGGTAGGCTTCTTTCAATTGCAAACTCGGCCGGATGGCCTGAATGCGGAGGTGATCCTCCTCGTTTACCATGAGGCTCAGAGTCTGCTTGCGGTTCACCACGGTCGCACTCCCCTCATTGCGTGCTGCTTGCTCGCGACTAATCAAATGTCTCTCAACAAGCACTTGCTTTTGCAACGAATCAAGACTCGAGAGTTCATGGGAGAAACCACTTTTCATTTCAGGCAAGGCTTCCAGTCTTCCTTGCAGGGATTCCAACAACTCACGACGTTGATTTTTGCGCGCCCAACCAGGGAATGGTGCATCCCGGAGATTCCGGGCGAGACGAACACGGCTAGTAACTACCACCGAAGTCTCGGCGGTGTGCCCCGTCATCCAATCAGCTGGATGCTTGAGAAGTGTTTTAAATCGCATCATAACTCCGATTCCACAACAGATTCTTCCGCAACAACAGTGCTGACGCTCTCCAGTTCGTCCCGCAAGCGGGCAGCTTCTTCGTAATTTTCAGCGTCAATCGCCTTCGAGAGACGGCTTTTGAGGTCGCTGAGTCTGGCATCTCTGACCTGGGTCGCAACCAAGCCCGCCGGAACATATCCCACATGGGCGCCTCCTTTGTGAAGGGTGGGAATCCTTTCGCTAACCTCTCTCGCGAAGGCATCGTAGCAATCTGGACACCCAAGGCGTCCGACTTTCTGGTAATTGCTGATTGCAAATCCACAAGTGGAGCATTCGCTGGATGGCCCAAGAGATATCACCTCGGTCTCCGGAACCGACAGGGCGTGATCGAGCACCTGCTCGGCCATCAACAAGCCATCTGGATTCGTGATTCCTTTTTCCTGAGCGCAGGTCTCGCAGAGGACAAACTTCTTCAGCTTGCCGTCCGCGATCTGGGTATAAAAGACCGTCGCTTTTTCTTCACACAAGTCGCACTTCATCGACAACCCAAAGATAACCTCTCTGATCGCAATAGCTACTGAAAAGTCTCTGCAGAATCAACAATCCCCACTGAATTGATCTTCACCTTAGCGAGACAATTGAGAATATCGATAAAACGATGATATTCGCTGCCTTCGTCACTCCAGACATGGGCAGTTGGCCCCTCCAGAGAAAGATCTCTAAGCAGCTCCAATCAGGCTTTGAGAGTCGGTAAATCCGACCCGCTGCCACTACCCTACACGACTTCTTCATTTCTTCCTGATTTCAGGGTGATTTCACCTTCCTTATCCAAATTGATTCGGATGACCTCAATTCGGAAGAATTCCCCGCGCTCACACCCCTACTCGATAGCGAGATCTTGCTCTTTCCTTGCGATGGACATTGCCACGAGGAAGAAAACGAGGAGTAAAAAACTGACATCCACCAGAGATAAAATGCCTAATTTCGGGTCATTGGTTTTTAACTTTCGCTGGGACAGCGATATGTTTTCTTTTCATGACTGCTCGTGAAAAGAAAGAAGCCCCAATCTTCTCGGATCATTTCTTGCCCAATGATGCAGGGAGCCTAATCTTACGCCCATATGAAGAATGCTCAATTTCTGACAGACATATTTGGCCTCGAAGGCAAGACGGCCGTTGTCATCGGTGGAACCGGAGAACTTTGCTCCAACATGGCGCTGGGACTCGCAAAAGCCGGAGCCGAAGTCATCCTCGTCGGCCGCAACGAAGAAAAAGCCAATCAACGGCTCAAAGTCATTCGCGAAGCAGGCGGCAAGGGCTACTTCGCCGCAGCTGATGCTGGAAATCGACAATCTCTCAATGAACTCCTCGACTCCGTTGTCGAGCAATCCGGAAAAGTCGACATCCTCATCAACGGCGCGGGAATTAACTCCCCCACTCCGTTTGTCGAAATTACAGACAAAGAAGCGCTCAACATTTTTGATATTAATCTCGTCGGTGTAATGCGAGCCTGTCAGGTCTTCGGAAATTACTTCCTGAGCCGCGATGTCCAGGCCTCGATCATTAATCTGGGATCAATTTCCGGACTGAACCCGCTCTCTCGCGTCTTCACCTACTCAGCATCAAAAGCCGCCGTTCACAATCTCACCCGCAACCTCGCCCGTGAATGGGCCGATCGTGACATCCGGGTCAATACCCTCGTTCCCGGATTCTTCCCGGCCGAACAAAACCGGTCCGTTCTTGATGAATCAAGAGTTGCGGAGATTCTTCGTCACACCCCGGCTTCACGATTTGGTAATCCCGACGAATTGATCGGAGCCACCCTCCTCCTCGCCTCAAACGCAGCGGGTGGGTTCATCACTGGCACCGAAGTAGTTGTCGATGGAGGATTCAACTCGATGACGATCTAGCGTTCGAGCTGAAAAACTGTTTCCCCTTCACGGTAGTAGCGAAGGCGGTCGCGGGCCCGGTCTTCGAGATAACGGCGATTGTTCTGAAGTGCATCAGATTCGGCGCGGTATTGCTTTTTCTTTTCAAGCAATTCTTGCTCCTGCTCTTCAGCATCCGCAAGCTCATTCTCGATATCCTGTAACTTCTGATACTGCGGAATTGCCGGAATAATAAAAGAAAGAGAAACCACGAGAACAAAGACTCCAAAGGCAATCCAAGTCGGCTTGCCAATCAATCCACGTTTGGGCATATCCCGCTCAAACTCAGGATCACGCCGAGATTTGGAGTAATATTTGCGATACCGATGAGCCATCCTGAAAAATCTCTATCACAAAAAGTCGATAATTAGGAAGACTAAAATAAAATTCCCGACCAGAATCGGAAAATCCACGAGGGAGAAATCCCCTCGTGGATCTAAAATAAATCGCAAAGTTAAATTAGATGCTGACCTTCATTTTACCACCAAAGGCCGCATTGCTGCCGAGAGCCTCCTCGATGCGAAGAAGCTGGTTGTATTTGGCTACCCGGTCAGAACGACTCATTGAACCGGTTTTGATCTGGCCGGCATTTGTGGCCACAGCAAGGTGAGCAATGGTGCTGTCCTCAGTTTCACCGGAACGATGGGAAATCACTGCCGTGTAGGAATTTTCGTTAGCGAGTTCCACTGCATCAAAGGTCTCGGTCAGCGAACCAATCTGGTTCACTTTCACCAAAATCGAGTTAGCCACTCCTAGATCGATTCCCTTGGAGAGGAAATCAACGTTGGTCACGAAGAGGTCGTCACCAACCAACTGGGTGTTGTGCCCAATGGCATCAGTCAATTGCTTCCAGCCATCCCAATCGTTCTCGTCACATCCATCTTCAATCGAAAGAATGGGATATTTTCCGCGCAGCTCTTTATAGAACGAAACCATGTCGGCCGAACTCCGGACAGAATTGTCAGACTTGTGAAAAACATAGGCTCCCTGATCCCGGTCGTAGAATTCCGATGAAGCAACATCGAGGGCAAAGGCAATATCCTCACCCACCTTGTAACCTGCTTTTTCGATGGCGAGACAGATCGTATCCAAAGCATCCTCAGTACTGTCGAGCTTCGGAGCAAATCCCCCTTCATCACCCACTGCGGTCGAAAGACCACGGTCGTGAAGGACAGACTTCAGTGAGTGGAAGACTTCCGCACCGTAACGAAGCGACTCACGGAAGCTTGGAGCTCCAACCGGCATAATCATAAATTCCTGAAAATCAATCGGAGCATCGGAATGCGAGCCTCCGTTGATGATGTTCATCATTGGCAAAGGGAGCACCTTGGCATTAGGGCCACCGAGATACTTGTAGAGAGGAAGCTGGACTCCAGAAGCAGCAGCACGCGCTACCGCCATGGAAACGCCCAAAATAGCATTAGCTCCCAGTTCTTTTTTGTTTTTGGTTCCATCAAGAGCCAGCATGGCACCATCGATGGTAGCTTGGTTCGTCGCATCAGCCCCAATCAACGCTGGAGAAATCTTGTCGTTAATATTGGCAACAGCTCCCAGAACTCCCTTCCCGAGGTAGCGTGATTTGTCTCCGTCTCGTAGCTCCCAGGCCTCATGCTCTCCGGTGCTTGCTCCGCTGGGAACAGCGGAACGACCGAAGGCTCCGCCAGAAAGTTGAACATCAACCTCGACGGTTGGGTTTCCCCGTGAGTCGATAATTTCACGGCCGCGGACTGATTGGATAGTGGTTTCTGACATGTTGTTGGTTTTAATAAATATCCTGAAGGCTCTTTTAAATGGCTTCGATCGATTCAACCGTTACCTTAATCATTTCCTCGGTATCGGTATCGCGAATCTCAACGGATTCTCCAATGGATTTTCCGACAAGAATCTGACCAATCTCCGAAAGATAGGAAACGATATGCCTCTCGGGATCAGCATCCCAGGCTCCCAGCATTGTCATCTCACGCTCTCCGCCACCATCGATCTTCAAATTGATCTTTGTTCCGATATTGATGCTCGTGATATCTGCCCCAGCAAAATCGGTCGGACGGGCACGTTCGAGATCTCTCTCAAGATCGTTCTTGCGGGCATTCAAGACGGTCTGCATTTGCTTGGCCGCATGATATTCAAAATTCTCTCGAAGGTCGCCATGAGACCGGGCCACCGAGATTTCCTTCACGTTGGCCGGAATGCGGTTGTTCACGAGGTCTTCGTATTCCGCCTTTCGACGGTCGAGACTTTCCCAGGAAACCAGCAAGGTATCCTCCTTATTACCAGTGGCTTCACCACTCACCATTTCCTGGGTCTCAGGAACAGTCTTGATAACGCGAGCCATCAGGGATTTGCGGTCTAGCTCCGGGAAGGCCGGACTTGAGAGAAGCTTTCGGGCGAAATTTCGAACATCGTTCAGCTCCATTCCTTCGAGTAGGTCTGGAATCAACTCACGATCATCCATGAGAAGATTTCCCAAACGTCCACTGCGACGAGGACCGTCATCCATGGAGTCCTGCTCAAGGACAGTCAGAATTACGGAACCAACAGCTCCGCCGAAGACTTCGGATGATGCTTTTTTCCGCTCACGGCAAATCCAGGCCAGAGAATCAGGCCCCAAGGCATGACGGGAAAGGGCAATGCGAATGTGCTCATTCAGCTTCGTTGCCTCTTCCTTCTCAGCGAGAAGCTTGGCAATCTCAGAAACTCCACGAGAACTTATACGACCGAAGACTTTCAAAATCTGGGGAACCCAATCTTCACCGAAGGCAACTGGAAACGCTTCCAGAATACGCTTCAATCGGGCAGCAGCTACCTGATTCAGGTCATCTGACAAAGTCGTTTCTGCAACGAGCAAAATATCAGAGATTTTTGGAGCACTTGGCCCAATGGCGTCCCCTTGCTTCACCTCGTCAGCGATCTCATCACGCAAGGCGATCAGCTCCAATGATTGGGCCGGAGACAGCTTTACCAGCTTCAAGGCCGCATCATTTACGATTGCAAAAGCGGTCTTCAAGAGACCTTCCACCGAAGCCACCAAGGGTGCCTCTCGCTGAATTGCCTCGAGAGCTTTGACGCGCCCTTTTGCGCTACGAGCCATGTCGAGATCCTCAACCAGAGCTTCTCCCGGACTAGCGGATGCCTCTCGTAACACAAGCGGGTCGGTGCGTTTGGTGGGGACTGAAACCAACTTACTTTCCCTGAGTGCTTTCTTTGTCTTTTCCCACCATTTCTTATAAATACCTGCCTCAATGACACTGCCGGCCAATTCAGCATCTAGCTGATCCATGGTCATGTAGCCTCCATGGCTGGCGATTGTTTTGGCCACGAGGTCCACGGGATTCGACTTCGCTAGCTCCTTGAGTTCGTCGATTTGACTTACCTTCTGGGCGCGAACATCATCTGATTCTACCGCTTCGGTCTTTTCCAAGGCAAGCTTCAACCCCATCACTTTTCCTTTTTCCTTTTCAAAATCGATGGTGACTTTCCCTCCAAAGAGATCCCAGTCAGTGACGATGCCACCGCCATAACCTTTATGGATCCGATATGATCCCGGTGCTATTTTTGACAGCTTTTCTCCAACGGCCTCATTAATTCGGCCCGCTTCCACTAACTTCGCCACATCAGGATGCATGGCGCGAGCATGCCTTTCTCACACCCGAAAAGCAAGAACTGATCGAAAACCTTTCAGTCTAGTAAGTTTTACGCTTCCGTCAATTTGTTTCCTTCGTCTTTGGCTCTGCCTCCTTCGGTTGGAGATCTCGTGCAATATACCTCACCCGGCTCTTCTTCTCTCCTGACCCAGCCGATGACTTTTCGACCAAGGTCATCTGCAAAACCATAAAAGACTCCATCCATCGAGGCGCCAATGAACTGGATAGATTAAATGTCGTTAACTCCTTATCAAAAAGTATTTTACCATCTCTGGTCACCTTCAACCACCATCCACGAGGTCGTTTTTCCAAAGTGAAATGCTCCCCATTTACCGTCATTTCGGTCGTCTCCACTGAACTCTCAAGTCTGCGGGAGCCTTGATCGGGAATATCCCGCGATGCCCTGCTTGAGACCAAGTAGCTCTTGGATTTGGGCCACTCGGATAGAACCAACGTTAATTTTTTTAGCTGATTATTCCTAAAAAAGTCCACCGTCACCCTGTCTCCGGGCTTTTTCCCCCGCAATAGAACAACTAATTGTCCCCGACTGACCAGAATCTGACCGTCAAATTTCCACCACAAATCACCCTTCAATCCACCAGATTTCTCTAAGGGTCCATTCTTGGCGACATGTCGAACACTCAGCCCCACCCCGTCGGGCACTCCCGCTGTCAATGATTCTTCGCTTTCAGAGCAATGCAAAGATACACCAATCCATGGGAGCCTCCCCGCGCATAACAAAGAACTCGAAAGAAAAAACAAGCAAAGGAAGGACTTCATTGACTACATAAGTTCTCTAGAACTGGCTTTTAGGCACCTCAATCTCGTAGCGATCTTTCTTCGACCAAGTAATCACGCTATTGGTTCCTACTGGACGAATTGTCTCTTTCTCCACTTTCACCTCACTCCAAACTTCGCGGACATCACCCGCTTCATCAACATAGACGGAAGCGAGGCCTTCGGACACGATTTTAGTGGGATGCTCAATAATATCGAATCCCGTCACATAGCTCGCAGACACCGGATCTTTTTCAACAAGATCCTGAGGAATGGAAACCCCTTTGCCCAGCCACCATCCGGATCCCAAGCCTATTCCCAAGGCAACTACCGCAGCCGCCGCGCTGGCCTTCCAAGTCAGGCCGGATTGATATGGTGCCAGATCATCCACTTCACCGGCTGCCAATCTATCAATGAGCGCCGAACAAGAGGCTTCACCTTCATCGGAAAGCCCACGCGGGAGTAATGATTCCAACTGCGATTCTAGTTCTTTTAAAGAATTATCCATGTCTGGAGTTTTTGAGGTGCTTGAGTTTTTTATGCAGCTGCTCAAGAGCATAACGATATCGTGACGCTGCCGTGTTGTTTGATAAGCTAAGGATCTTGGCGATTTCGGCAAAAGTAAGACCGCCCCAGATTTTCAGAGTCAGAACCTCCCGCAATTTCTCCGGAAGCGACTTCACCTCTCTTCGAAGGATCTCCGCCTCCTCCTGATCTTCGGCGGAAGGATCCAACCAGTGATCATCATTTTGTTGAAACTGAATGATCTTACGGTCCCGCTTTTCACGGCGCCCTTTTCCGCGGCCATGGTCCAAGCCTAAATATCTGAGAACTGAAAACGCCAAAGGAAGGTCCGGCGGCCTAAAGTCCCTTTCCTTTTGATAATGCCAAAGTTTGATCAGGGCATCCTGCAAGACATCCTCTGCCTCCTCGGCGCTTTGGCATCGTTGTCGAGCATAGGCCAATAGCCTAGGAGCATTCTCGCTCAACCACGACTGCCATTGCTTGTTCAAATTCTGACCTTTAAGCGTCATTCTTCAGACATGAAAATGCCTGAAATCAGACGATTTGTCTCCAAAAAGATGAAAAGCTTTGGGGACGCGGATGGTGCTCGATACTGGATTTGAACCAGTGACATCTTGCGTGTGAAGCAAGCGCTCTACCACTGAGCTAACCGAGCATAATCCCGAGAAACCTGAAAGACCCTGTTCGGAGCCTTTGTAAGGGTCAACCAGATGGTGCGCGAGGGGGGAGTCGAACCCCCACGTCCTAAACGGACACCAGATCCTTAGTCTGGCGCGTCTACCAATTCCGCCACCCGCGCTCTCAATCTGTTGATATCGCAGCTCTTAAGCCCGGCTTTCCGTGCATGCAAGAAATACTTGGAAGATTTCTAAAAAAACTCACGGACGTGGAGTTATTACGGTTTTGCTATACCGGTATCCATTTTGTTCGATGAATTTGGCCTTGGCCTCCGGATTCGCAAAAGGACTATTCTTCAGAATTCGCAGACCCGGGTCCGAGATGACGGTAATACTCAAATCCACTGCGACCACCGAACCATTTTTGTAGGGAACACTATCCCTTCCATTGGCTTTGATTCTGGTTCCATTTATAATGAACTCCCGAACAGCGTTTTGTCCTTTGGCCGTTGCCATGATAGGGATACGCACTGTTTTTTTGTCATTATTTCCATCAGTATACTCCACGATAAAAGTCACCGTCAGTTCATAAATATTTTCGCAAATGAAATCAACGGGCTCGTTTCCGGTTGATTTCGAGCGAAATGCAACTTCAAGATTCTCTTCTCCGAGAAGTCCTCGAAACGTCTCATCAGGATTGAGCAGGGCCCGATACATAACAAAGGTAGAGGTCTTTTCATCATCCCCTCCGAAAATTGGATCGGTGTATGCCAACTGATAGGATACCGCACAAACGTCTCCACCTTCATCGATGGATTCCTTACCAACCTCACCATTATATCGATCAGCAGCAGCAGTGAAAAAAATCAAGCGGCCGGCATTTGGACTGGGCTGATCCTCGGGACCAACGTCGGTCGCCTTGGAATCTGCATGCAGCCATTCGAATTCATTGTTACGACGAAGAATCATCGATTCGAGATCGCTTCCAAGAGCATCAAGCATAATTTTTGCCTGACTAGCTGCCCTGATTTCTGTCCGGGCCCCCCTCCAGGCGTCGATTGCAGTGCCGGTGATAGTGATGGTCAAAGTCACCAAAACAATCGTGATCGTCATAGCAACTAAAAGTTCAGCCAAGGTAAAACCCCTTCGTCGAGTCGAGTGGCGGGTGGAAATGATCATAAAAAAAGGGACTTAAAGAAAACTAGCGACGAACTGTGAGATTCCGCGTGAACACCGGTTTGGTGAACTTCTCCGGATCGAACGCATTCGTGAGGAAGTCGTAGGAAACCGTGGGAAGGTTGAAAAACTGAGCTTCATAAGCAATGACAGCCTCGGGATATTCATCCGGAGTGAGTGCAAAATCTTCACCTGGATCGTAGGGATCTGTAATGACACCAATCTCTTCGGCCACCCGCAATCCCTCTCCCTCAAAGATTAGTTGGGTCATTTTCACAAAGAAAACTCTTCCATCGACAGCACCCAGATCATCTTCCAGAAGCGGATCATCAACACGACGAACCATCGGCTGAATTACGTAATCCTCGCCAGCCAACTGGATCTCTCCTCTATCAGTTGGCTCAAGCGTTCCATCAATGCGTATTTCTGCCGGATTTCCCCGATACTTATATATCAATAGCGTACTCCCTTTTTCATGAGATCTCGAAATCCAATTCGTCGCCTTGTAAAATGGATTGCTGAGATATCGTGTTTCATCATCACCTTCCCTTACGTTGGAAAGCTCTCTCTCAAGTGTCGTTTGAAGTCGACTGGCCTCATCGGCAGAAAGTGTTTTGCGAATTACCGTTGCGGCTGGTCCGAAGACCGCCAAAAACCCGGTAATCAAAACAACCAGAATCCCCAACGCAATGACTGATTCCGCCAAGGTAAATCCTTGCAGATGAGCCTTTTTAAAATGCTTTTTCATGATTGCAAATAGTTCCGAAATTAGCCTTCGCTATCAATTTGGTCGATGTCTCTGATCATTGAAGTGCTTCCATTCCTCCAGATAACAAATCCCCCAATATTCCTTGTTTTCCCTAAAATCGCTCTTTCCTCGTTGTTGGGACGAGCCCCGTTTTCAAACACGAAACTTGCACCTGGAGTGGTGCAAATCCCTTGGGAATTAAACTCGATATAGTAACAATCCGCAGAATCAGACGGATCGTTGGACAATTGGAACCTACCCTTGGGCCACTCATCGCCGGTAGCGACTTCTTTCTTGCTACGCTCCGCACTGAAATATACCTGTTCGGGCAAAAACACCGGAACCCCGGACCGAGACCAAGTTTGGCTCTCGACACCTGTTTCAGGATCTATTTCGTGATAAACAACCATCATCAACCGGCGATAACGACTCTTCTCAACCGGATCGCTGTCATTCAGCTCCGAATGAATAATCAGCCTGGCAGTCGTCCCCTTCCCCTTAGCAATACTGCGGGCAGAACTCACGAGCCCCTCGGCCAAGGCAATTCCGGAAGTAATTCCCTGACCTTTACCGATTTTCGAAATTCCAACCGACGCCAGCGAGAGAAGAACGGCGATGATTGTCATCACGGCGAGTAGCTCGACAAGACTGAAGCCTTTCGAACCGATGCGGGTCCTAGATGTTGGTCTTAACATTTGTTGGATAAGAGATCGGCCTTAACCGATGAGAGAGCAAGCAAAAAATTGTAGTTACACTGTAAATCACTCCTCAAAATGACCGCCATGCGGGGCAGACATCCACTGCCAAGCTGTCTCCACCATTGAACGCACCCTCGTGTGCTGTGCCTCCCACTCGAGAACTTCCCTCGCTAATCTGGGATCCGCAACAAGTTGCGCCGGATCGCCCGGGCGCCGGTCCCCATACTTCACCGGCACCTTTCGCCCCGTAACTTCCTCCGCAATATCGATGATTTCTTTGACCGACACTCCAATACCGGTCCCAAGATTGCAACGCACCGATTCTCCTCCGCCGGCAAGATGCCTCACCGCCGCAACATGGGCCGTCGCCAGATCTTCCACATGAATATAGTCCCGGATACAGGTTCCGTCGGGGGTCTCATAATCGGTCCCAAAAACCGTAAGGTGCTCGATCCCCCCCTGCGCCGCCTGAAGAACCAATGGAATAAGGTGGGTCTCTGGATTGTGATCCTCTCCGATCTTGCCGTCCGACGAGCATCCACTTGCATTGAAATAGCGCAGTGTAACACTCTTGATGTTAAAAGCCTGATCACAATCTTCCAGGATCCACTCGACCATAAGCTTGCTCCTGCCATAGGGATTTATCGGACTCTGGGGATGATCCTCGGTAAGCGGGATCCTCCGGGGTTCCCCATAAGTGGCGCAGGTTGAAGAAAAGACAAAAGCCTGACAATCAAACTCAGTCATCACCTCAAGAAGAGTCAAAGGCTCCGCGGTATTGTTACGATAATACTTCAACGGATCGGTCACCGATTCCCCGACATAGGCAAAAGCCGCAAAGTGAATAACGGCCTCGAACTGATGCTCCTTGAACAAGCGCCTCAAAAGTTCCCTATCACCCACTGCGCCCTCAACGAAAACCACCTCGTCATCAACAATGGCGCCACGATGCCCGTATACCAAATTATCAAGAACCACCACCTTGTAGCCCTCTGAGTTCAACAAGCGAACCGTATGCGATCCAATATATCCGGCTCCCCCGGCGACAAGAATTGACTGCGATCCCATGAATTACTGGAAAGTCAATCAGTGCCCACTCTGACCGTCAACCACTGAGAAATTCTCTAGCGCAATTCCGCCACAATTTCCGATTGATTTCGCATTCTCACTAAATCCTCCAAGGTCAGCAGTTTTGGAAAAAACCTTGGGATCGAGACCCAACCAATTAATCCCCCAGCAAAATGTAACAAGTGGGCGATTTGAAACAAACCCGGCCCCAGCAGACCAACCAAGCCCCCTCCCAGATCACTGAGAAAGGGAATCGCCAATGAGGGCGTCGCCACAAAAAGAAGCGCGCTCGCAACCAAAATTCCCTTCGCCAGATTGTTGGCCGAAACCGGAACCAAAAGCATTCGTGAACCGGGAGAGAGGGCGAAATAAGCCAACAAAAGACCCATAATCCCTCCCGACGCTCCCACCAGAGGGTCTCTCGGCAACCCGTCGAAAACGGCTTGAGCCGAAATATGAATTAATCCCGAACCAATACTCACCGCCAAAAAGAGCACCAAGATCCGGGAACTGCTCAGGACGTGGCTCAAGCGGGCACAACTATAGTAAAAGAAAATCACATTAAAAACGAGATGTCCCCAATTTCCATGAAGCCAAAAATACGTAAATAGCTGCCAGACTTGGCCGGACGAAACACCCTCCCAAGTCAGACCCAATTGGAGATAGAGCAATCTCAACCCTCCATCCGCTCCATCTGGAAAAACACCGCCCGTTGATACCACCACGATATGGATAATGATCAGCACAACTGAACCGATCGTTGCACAATTAAATCCCGGCGCCTGAAGCAACACCCACTTTCCCTTTTTATCGTCTGATATATCCATGCTTCTCGCGCTAATTACCACTCAGTCGGCGATTTGCTCACCGAAATCTAACACAATTATGGGTGTTTCCTTTTTTCGGGCCAATCAAAATAAATCTTGGGAAATTCTCGCGACTCGCGGCCAATCCTCTGGTTAACTCCCCCGAAGATTCATGGGGGAAACTGAGGATGCCAATGATGAAGACGTAGCTTGGATGGCCCGCATCGCAAAAGGCGACGACCAAGCCTTCCGTCTCCTCGTGGAGAAACATCAAGGCGCGGTCATTGGAACTGTGGCCAAAATGACCAACGGCTCCTCCGATACCGAAGACATCGCCCAACAAGTCTTCCTCCGAATCTGGAAATCAGCCAAACGCTACCAGCCTACGGCCAGATTCACGACCTTCCTCTTCACCGTCACCCGAAATCTCGTTTTCAACGAAACGGCAAAGAAATCCCGACGAAAAGAATCCTCCATAGAAGAGCAAGAGGATGACTGGCATCGGACAGTTGCCTGTTCAGACGAAACTTCCCAACCCGATCAAAAGCTAGCCCAATCGGAGATGAAAAAGGTCGTTGACAGCGCCATTGCCCGCCTTCCTGAAAAACAGAGGCTCGCTGTAATTCTTCGTCGCTACGAACAAATGCCCTACGAGGAAATGGCAACGGTTCTGGAACTCTCGGTTCCCGCCGTGAAAAGCCAACTCTTCCGCGCTCGAAATAGCCTCCGCGAAATGCTCTCAGGATATCTCAAGGATTAGGAATCACCGGCTTTGAAGCATCGGTAATCATCGGCTTTGGAGCATCGGTAATCGGGCCCCACGCCAATTCTCCCAAATCAATTTTCTGTATCTCATAAGCGTAGACTGCATCCTCATTTCGAGGATCAATCGTGACGGCCAGATCGATTAAACAGCGCGCAAGCAATCGATTCACATTTCCTTTCTGCTGGTAGAGAAATTCGGCACGCGTGACAAACAAGGTAGCCAATGTTTTGGGGCTGTATTGCGCCTCAAGAATTGTCGGCATCACCCCCTTCTCTAATTGGAATTTAAGAATCACCGCCCGCTTATTTCGAGGCGACAGGTGCATAGCCAACGCCAGGGCCTTTCGGGCAAAGCCCAAGGAATCTTGATTCGCCTTCATACGCACAATTTCATTCGCCGTATAAATGGCCAGATTAGTCGCATAAGTATCCTTCTCCCGGTCGTTCATCCCAGCTTCCTTAAAAATACTCTCTCTTACAATCGGAGCCTTAAATTCAAAGGTACGCTTTTCCTGTGCCTTGAGAGCAAAACAAAAAAGGAAAAATAAGGACACTTGCCCAAGCAGACGCATGGCTGGTATTGTCCCCACGATGTCGACAAACGCAAGCGCCAAGGATGAACTCCGCTCTGCGATCAGATCATCGCTTGCCAAAATCTCTTTGCCTACATTGCAAGCTGCGTCCACCGGGATATCACGTTCCATAATTCTTAAAAGCGGAACAAACTGTGGCCTTTTTTCCGGAACTTCCCGCGAACCCCAACTCCTCTCTCTTCTTTCCAATCAAAATATCCAGTGGTTCCTCCCAAGAGTCACTGGGTTTGGGTCGATGACTTTCCACCAGGTCACCAGTCACTGTGATCTGACCATCGGGAAATTTGGTGTTCTGGAACCCCTGCCATCGGCTCCCGAAATCACCCCTGACAATTTCGATACCCTGATCTGCCCGGGAATCGCTTTTTCACCATCAGGAATACGACTTGGCCAGGGCGGTGGATACTACGACCGCTATCTCGCAAAGACCATCAAAGCTCGCCTGATAGGTGTGGCCTTCGACCTTCAAATTCAGGACATGCTCCCATGCGAACCCCATGATATTCCCATGCACGAAATCATCTCGGAATCCCGGCACCTCAGGATATCGAATCCGGAACAACCAGATTGAAGCCCGGAATGGTTACCCTGACTTTCGCGCCATGTTCCGAAGTCCCAAAATAAGAACCATTCACCCGACTGTCTTTTCCGATAACGTGGTAGGAATTATAAGAGAATCGTTCTCCCGGAAGTAAAAACGGGTTTTCCCCAACGACGCCACTTCCTTCAACCACCATCATCTCTCCTGTCACATCCTTCAAAATCCACTTCCGTCCCCAAATGGTAAGAGCCTCGTTCGAGTCGTTGATGATCGAGATAAAGTAAACAAAGGGGTATGGCCTCTCTTCAGGAGCCTCAAGATTCGGATTGTAGATCACCTCTTCAACCTCGACTCTTAGTCCTGAAATTTCCTGATACCCCTCCGGCACGGCAGCAGATTAGCAATCAGAGGGAACTCGGCAAGCCCATCTATCTTCAACTTAACTGAGCAATTCCCTCCCCAAATACGAAATCCCTGCCAAAGGAGAATGCTTCTGGTCATTCATGTTCAGGAGACGTGGACTAGCTCCTCTCCGCGAACAACTCCTACTTCACGGTTTCCATCGGCTTTCCACTCAATTATTGAAACACCCACTTCAACCATCGAGGCTCCTCTCAGACAATCTACAATATGCGCATTCTCAAAATCACTCTTCTCATTTCGTTGATCAGCCAGCTCTTCGGAGATGAACGGCCACCCAATATCATTTTCATTCTCGTCGATGACCAGGGCTACTACGACCTCGGATGTTACGGCGCGACCGAGGTCAAGACACCTCGCATCGATCAAATGGCAAAAGAAGGGATTCGCTTCACCGACTACTACGCCGCCGCCCCCATCTGCAGCCCTTCCCGAGCCGGACTCCTGACCGGATGCTATCCCCGCCGGATCGGCAATCACATCTGGGTTCACCGTGCTGATTCACAATCTGGGATTCACCCCGATGAATTAACCATCGCAGAACTCCTCAAGACCAAGAACTACGCTACCGCCTGCATTGGGAAATGGCATCTCGGATTCAACAAACCATTCCTCCCACGCAATCAGGGGTTCGACCACTACTTCGGCCTTTTCCACAACCTCGATCCGGTAGAAGTCGTTCAATTGGAGGATCAAGGCGGAGTCCCATTAATCCGAAATGGCGAAGTGATCAAACGTCCTGCCGAACCCTCGGAGCTCACCAAACTCTACACCGACGAAGCGATTCACTTCATCGAGCAAAATAAGGATAATCCCTTCTTCGTCTATCTTCCTCATACCATGCTCCACCACCCACTCGGCGTAACCAACGAATTCAAAGGCAGCTCCAAGTGGGGCGAATACGGCGACGCCATTCAAGAACTTGATCACAATGTAGGTCGAATATTCGACTCCCTCAAAAAACAAAATATCAGCGACAACACCATCGTCATCTTCGCCTCCGACAACGGGCGTGGCCCCGGTAGAAAGCCCGATCAGAAAATCCGCGGACGCAAGCTTTCTACCTACGAAGGCGGCATCCGTGTCCCAGCCATCGCTTGGGGTCCGGGATTTGGATTACGAGCCAACTCCACCTCCCAAACTCTCATTCACGCGATGGATTGGTATCCCACTCTAGCCACCTTCGCCGGCATCAAGATTCCCAATAACCGCATCATCGATGGCCGTGACCTCAGCCCTCTCTTACAGGGTGAAACCAAAACTGTCCCACATTCAGGACTCAAAAAATCACTCAACGCCGCTGCCCCAATGAACCGTCGTTGGGATCCCGACGTCGAGTGGAAATCCCTCATTCATCGCAACGAATTCCACAACGCCTTTTTCTATCACGGCAGTCAGGGAGCCCTCGCAGCGGTTCGATGGCGCAAGTGGAAACTCCACCTCAACCCCTCTCTTCAACTCTACGACCTTTCCAAAGACCCCGGCGAATCAAAGCTCGTCCGAAATCCAGAAATCATCCGTAAACTCCGCGGCATGTCCGTCATATTTCAGGAAGAAATGCGACTGGACGCGCGCCCCGCCGGACAAGTCACCCGCCCGCGCGCTGATGGACACACTGTCATTTCTTCGGACATTCTTACTCAGTTGGACGCCAAGACTGATATCACCTACGCCAAATATGGCGACCGCACTCTTGAACTCGACCTCTATCGCCCGAAGCGGGCTTGGGGCGAATTGCCCGCTATCGTTTGCGTCCACGGCGGCGGTTGGTCCAAAGGCAGCCGAATCCATCACGCCAAAGTCGCCCAATGCCTCGCCGCTCAGGGCTTTGTCACTGCCACCATTTCTTATCGCCTCAGCGGAGAAGCCCCATTCCCCGCGCAAATCCGCGACTGTAAAGCTGCCGTGCGATTTCTGCGAGCAAATGCCGGGACGTTCGGCATCAACCAAGACAAAATAGGAGCCATCGGACACTCCGCCGGCGGACACCTCGTCGCGCTTCTCGCTACCTCCAATAATGTTCCCGAACTCGAGGGGCTCGGCGGAAATCCAAGCGTCAGCAGCACCATCCAAGCTGTCGTCCCAATGGGTGCGCAAACCAACCTTGAATCAGATCGAACCCGCGATATTTCCAGCTTGGAAAAACGCGGTCAGATCTGGCGACAATTTCTCAGCGGATCACAAGAAGAACAACCCGCCAACTACCGCCTCGCCTCCCCGCTTACTCATCTCGATAAAGCAGATCCGCCATCCCTCTTCATCACCGGAGAAAAAGACGACCCCAGCACACGAGCTGAAAAGTTTCGTCAGCAGATGACCAAACTCGACATTTCAAACGATCTCACAATTATCAAAGACGCCCCTCATCCCTACCTTGAAAAACAAATCTGGTTCGACCAAGGCATGAGCAAAGCGGCAGCACATTTTCACAAGCATCTAAAGTAACCGGAAAATCTCAAAAAGAAAAAGCCCACGGGATCAACCGAGGGCTTTTCGCGAAAGTATTCCCGATTAGGAAGAATGACGTCCCGGGAAGGTCAGTTCGGCGATGCCGGACTTGTCCAATTCACCGAGGCCCTCGGAAACCATCTTATCGTATTGGGCTTTGGTTGCGTCGTTGACAGGAAGTGAAACTCCAAGACCATTGGCAATATCTTGGGCAATCCCGGAATCCTTGGCAGCGTGTTCAGCAGAGAACCAGCATTCGTGATCGCGATCGCGCATGTCTTCCGCATCGGTCTCAAGAACACGACTATTCGCGCCGGTCTGTGAGAAGATGTTACAAATCAGATCGATATCGATTCCCAAGGCACAGGCGAGACCAAGACCTTCGGCGAGGCCGGCAGTATTGATGTTCATCACCATGTTAACGAGAGCCTTCACTTCGGCGGCTTTGCCAATTTCACCGCAAAGGCTGAGATTCACGGAAAGTTGGTCGAGAATCTCCTTGTGAGTATTGAAGACCCCTTCGTCTCCACCAATCATGAGGAAAAGTGACCCTTCGCGAGCCTGTGAAATTGAAGAAGCCATCGCTCCCTCGAGAACGTCGGCATCAACAGCTTTACCGGCAGCATAAACCTCTTTGTGAATACCGGGTGATAAAGTCGCGCAGTTGATGAAGGTCTTTCCGGAGGAGTCAACGAGGAGGTTATCTCCGTCACCAAGGAAGATGGCTCGCATTGCGTTGTCGTTGGTGACGACAGTGAAGATGATCTCCGCTGCTTCGGTCACTTCGGCAAGAGTGGTGCAATCCTTTGCTCCCAGCTCTGCGGCGATCTCCGCAGAAACCTCTTTGTTGACATCATAAACAGCGGTGATGTCATGTCCGCAATCAAATTGAAGATGACGAGCCATATTGGCTCCCATGCGGCCGACGCCGACAAATGCTACTTTACTCATGATTTCGATTATTGGGTTGGTGGTTTGTTTATTTAAATTCTGGAAAGAAGGGATTGTGCGCTTTTTCTTCTGCTACGGAAGTCATGGGACCATGTCCCGGGCAGATTACGGTCTGATCTTCGAGAGTAAAAATCTGTTCGCGATTTGTAGCAAGCGCATCCTTAAAGGAAACGACCCCTCCACCCATCGATTGGGCAAAAAGAGCATCACCAACAACTGCAACCGGACGATCGAGACCATGAACAACGTAGGTTGTTCCCGCAGGTGAATGCCCCCAAGTGAGACGCGTGGAAACACGGAGTGTTCCGATGGAAAAAGTATCACCGGCAGCAAAACGCTCGGCCCCAGCAACGGGTTCCCTCCCATTCACGAGAACTCGCATACCGGGATTTGACGCGATCACTTTCTCCCGATCGATGATGTGATCAATATGAGTGTGCGTAATAAAAAGCGTCTTAATTTCGACACCCAAGTCCTTCGCCGCAGTAAGCGCGGTGTCGGCATTGGCACCCGTGTCGAAGAGAGCAGCTTCCTTTGTCTGGTCATCCCAGATGAGGTAAGCATTCACCGTCATCTCATCGTCGAAGTCAGTATTGAACTGCTTCAGCCCGTCGAGATTAACCTCCTCGGGACGCCACGAACGATTGGCCAGTTCCACAAGAGTATCTGCATCAAGCCCCAGCGAAGGGGCAATTGCACGAACGGCCGCTTCGTCGAATTCGCCGTCTTTTAATTTTGCGATAACATCTTCCTCGACGTTGGTGAGAAAGGATAACACACCATCAGCCATCCCCGTTCCGCGAAGAGTCTTGCCGATGACATCTTCAAAAAAGTCTTCTAATTCTATCATGATTTTTGGAGTAAGCTATTTCTTGGGTAAGAGCGCGATAAGGCGGCCCACCTTGCTGTATTCGGAAACGTAAATTTGCCCCTGGGGCCCCCACTTGATTCCATGGGGAGCGGAGAATGCGTTGTCATGCAACTGGTGGGCAGGCACTCCATTGGTGGCCCATTGTTTTTTGTTTGGATTATCAAGAAGAGCGGCCACGACCTCGCCTTCCTTATCCATAAGAATAACGCGTCCTTCAATCTCGCCAACCGCAGCGTAGTCACCTTGCACGTCGACATCAGCCGGGCGACGCATTGGAGTGGTGCCGTAAATCCCGATCCAAGTGAGATCAAGAGTGAGGTGCATCATGCGACGACCGTCGCGGTCGCAAACCAAAATACGTGGCTCGTCATAGCGGTAATCCATTGCAGCTCCATGACAGGCTGTAAATTGATCTTTACCCTTCCCTTTCCCTCCGTAGGTTTTCACCAGAGTGCCATCGGGCTTAAGCTTGTGGATTTTCTTAGAGCCATAGCCCATAAAAAAATAGAGGTGTCCCTTGGGGCCGACCAAGACCTCGGTCAATCCTCCCATTCCACCTTCAAGTTCCCCCGTCTTATCGTTCGGAAGTGTCGATACGATATTACCCTCCAGATCGATTTTCACGGCGCGGTTTTGCTTAACCTGCGCACCCCAGAGAAACTCTTTGCCGTTCTCTTCAATTGCGATGAGAGAGTGCAATTGCTGAAGCCCGGGTTTGAGTGTCTTGATAAACTTTCCATGCCGATCAAATACCGCAATGCCTGCTTTGGACTCCAGAGAGACATAGACATTGCCCGATTTCACCACTGCCAGATCCCCGTGAAGAGGACCGATATTTTTTTCCTTGGGTAGAGAGCCCCATCCCGGCGCCGTAACAAACTGATGACCTTCCGGTCCGGTCACCGTCGCAGTGGTAATGACATTTCCGACTCCGGAAGCGTGATCGTGCCCTTCGTGGGCATATATCAGTGAAGCGAATGCGAATGCAATTGCGCAAATCGAAGTAAATTTCATGAGGGGGTATGCTGTCTGACAGAACCACCAGGGAAAGGAAAAAGCGTGGGGGAATAATATATCATACGATCTGTTGCCATAATTAAGCGGACCATACAGAATTAATGGTGCGTTTTTCCCCTCTTGGCGCATCCTCAGTTCGATGCGGATCCCCTTTAACAATACTTACGCACAACTTCCCCGGAGATTCTATTTCAAACAGGAAGCCTCAAAAGTTCCCGCCCCCGAAGTCATCAGAATAAATACATCTCTGGCCAAAGAACTCTCGCTCGACCCTAATGAGCTTAAGTCCGCCAAAGGTTTTGCGTTCCTCTCGGGCAATGCGACTCCTGAAGGAGCCGATCCTCTAGCGCAAGCCTACGCCGGACATCAGTTCGGTAACTTTTCTCCACAACTCGGAGACGGAAGAGCACTCCTCATCGGCGAACTCCTCGATCAATCGGGTAAACGATTCGATCTCCAGCTCAAGGGATCTGGACCCACGCCCTTCTCCCGTAGCGGTGATGGAAGGTCCGCCCTCGGCCCCGTTCTCCGGGAATACATCGTGAGCGAAGCGATGGCGGCCCTTGGTGTTCCCACCACCCGGGCTCTGGCTGCGGTTTCGACCGGGGAACCCGTCTATCGTCAGCACGGACCAGAACCCGGAGGGATCTTCACAAGAATCGCGGCAAGCCACATTCGTGTGGGGACCTTTCAATACTTCCATGGCCGCAATGATGTGGAAGCGCTTCAGATTCTCACCGACTACACCATCGAGCGCCACTATCCGAGAGCAAGTGATCCCATCGAGCTACTTCGTGCGGTCATCGCAGCACAGGCCTCGCTTGTTGCGCATTGGATGTCCTTGGGATTCATCCATGGCGTCATGAACACCGACAACTGTGCCATTTCCGGGGAAACCATCGACTTCGGCCCATGCGCCTTCATGGATAAATTCCATCCGCAATGTGTTTTCAGTTCGATTGATCGCAATGCGCGTTACGCCTGGGGAAACCAAGCCAGTATTGCTCACTGGAATCTCATGCGCTTCGCGGAAACACTTCTCCCCTTGATTGATTCCGATACAGAAAAAGCAATCACTCTGGCTGAAACCGAACTCAAAGCCTTCGGAGACCTGTTTCAAAAAGACTATCAAACACTCTTCCTTCAAAAACTTGGACTTCCTGAAGCCTCGTCGCATGACGAGATTGAGCGCTGCCTGAAACTTCTCACCAAACAGGAAATCGATTTCACTCTTTTCTTCCGACTCCTCACCCGATTCGCCGCTGGAGAATCAAGCGAACCGCTTGCCGAATTATTCCCTGACAAAGTCATTTTCAAGGACTGGCTCAACGATTGGAATCAATCATCGCTCGATGTCTCTAAGATGCGTGAAACCAATCCCATCCTCATTCCAAGAAACCATCGCGTGGAGCAAGCTATCCAGGCAGGCTACCAAGGAGACCTTGCACCTTTCCATCGTCTCGTCGACGCCTTAAAGAATCCCTTTGCCGAGCAAGAGGAATATTCCGACCTCGAGACACCTCCTCGTCCCGAGGAGGCTGTTCACGAAACCTTCTGCGGAACCTAAAGCCCGAATTCCCTCAGCTTGGGCTCGATCGCCTCGGCCCAAATCCTGTATCCCTCTGCTTTTGGGTGAAGGAAGTCAGGCATGATTGCCTTGGGCAAAACTCCATCCTTATCAAGGAACTTGCCCCCGATGTCCATGAAGTACACCCGCTCCCCATCAGCAAGTTTTGCGATGCGTTCGTTGATGGCATTGTTGATCTGTCGCAGCTTCCCATCTGGCTTGTGGTCACGAGGGAAAATACCCAAGAGTAAAACTTTCGCCTGGGGACAACGAGCACGAAGCACGGAGAGGATTCGCTCAATTCCGTCGGCAGTCTCGCTCGGATCCTGCTGACTATGTCCGGTATTATTCGTGCCGATCATCATCACGATGGCCTTAGCATTTTTCTGCTTCTGCAACTCACGATTGTTGATCCTCCAAAGAACGTGTTCGGTCCGATCGCCCGAAAAACCAAGATTCAAGGCTTTGCGCTCGCCGTAATATTTCTCCCAGGTGGTCTTGCCGGCATTCTCCCAGGAATGCGTGATGGAATCACCAATGAAGATGAGATCGTGGGACTGCTTGCGAGCTTCCGCCACTTTCTGAGCGTGGCGCTTTTTCCACCATTCCTGGTTGTTCCGATCAGCGCGAAGGATCGCCGAGTGCGCACGATACTTATCTTTCAGCTTGGCATACTCCTGCTGAAGCTCACTGAGCTTCGCTGTGTAAGCGGGGTCCTTATGAACACTCTTCATCTGCTGGGGATCTTTCTTAAGATCAAACAACTGCCACTCTTTCGTTTTAGGAACATAGAAGGCGGTGAAGTCTTCTGTGCGCACTCCATCATGAGCTGCCACCTGATGGGTCCGCTCTCCGTAGTAGGTATAGTAGATCGATTTCCGCCAATCATCTGGAGCCATGCCACTATTCTTAAGAACAGGAACCAAGCTCCTCCCTTGAAGATCTTTAGGAATCTCCGCTCCGCAGACATCGAGGAATGTTGAAGCGTAATCAATATTTTGAATGAGCGCCTTTGACGACGAACCCGGCTTAATCACACCAGGCCAGCGAATCACGAAGGGCATCTGAAAGGACTCTTCAAACATCCAGCGCTTGTCGTACCATCCGTGTTCACCAAGATAAAACCCTTGGTCCGAGGAATAGATTACAATCGTGTTTTTTGCCAAGCCAGACTCATCGAGGTAATCGAGAATCTTTCCAATCCCTTCGTCCATACTGCGAATCGTCGCGAGATAGTCCTTAATATAGCGCTGGTATTTCCATCGAACGACATCCTTGTCGGTGAGCTTACCCGCTTTCATGTCCGCGATGAATTTCTGATTCTGCGGCTCATAAACGGCATCCCAGTCTTTCTTCTGCTCGGGAGTCATCCGCTTGTATTCGCCATTGGCAAGCCCACCCATAAAGTGATTGGGAAAGGGATTCTTATCATGGAACTTCATGTCCCAGCCCCAAAACATGTGCTTGTCGATTCCCATGGCGTGTTCTTTGAGTACAGGAGACCGATTTTCATACGCATCAAACAATGTGTCCGGCTCAGGCATGGTGACGCCGTCAAACATCTTGATGTGACGCAAAGCCGGCGACCAGTTGCGGTGAGGGGCCTTGAACTGCGACATCATCACGAAGGGCTTGCTCTTATCGCGGCCATTCTTGAGCCATTCGAGAGAAAACTCGGTCACCTTATCGTTGCCGTATCCTTCGTAACGCTTGCGGCTCCCGTCCATTTCAATGAAGTCTGGGTTATAATAACTTCCCTGCCCTGGAAGAATTCGCCAAAAGTCGAAACCAACGGGATTAGAATGAAGGTGCCACTTTCCAATCATGGCTGACTGGTATCCTGTCTTGCCCAGAAGCTGGGGAAAGGTCTGCTGCAACCCATCAAAGTGCGAGGAGTTGTTATCGAGAAAGCCATTCATGTGACTGTGCTTCCCGGTCAAAATAGAAGCCCGGGAGGGACCGCAAATTCCGTTGGCGCAAAAGCTATTTGTGAAGATCAAGCCCTCCTTGGCAATGCGATCAATCGACGGCGTTGGAGCAAGCTCGTCAAAAAGTCCGCCGGGATAGCAGGAGATGGCATTCGGTGCATGATCATCGGAAAAGAGAAAAAGGATATTAGGGCGTTCCTCGGTGCTCGCCATTCCCGGAAGGAAGCTGAGTAGAGAGAGAAGAGCACGTTGGGGCCGAAGCCAGGAAGTCATGTTCATAAGGTTGTCTGTGGACTGGATGGTAAGGCAAGGGAACGACCGGGATACAGCGCCATTTTCAAGAGATTGCTCAAATAAGAAAAAAGCCCGGAGAACGAATCTCCGGGCTTTCCGAAATTGCATAAGCCCTACTCGCTATCAGCGAGATAGCGCTCGGCTTCAAGAGCCGCAGCACAACCCTGACCAGCCGCCGTGATAGCCTGACGATAAACATGATCGGCGACATCACCTGACGCGAAAATTCCCGGCGTTTTAGTCCCAGTGCTATGCGCGTTTTGCAGAATGTAGCCACCTTCGTCAAGATCGGCCAAATCACCCACAAACTGACTGTTGGGAACATGACCAATGGCTACGAAAACACATTTGACTTCAAGCTCGGACTCATCACCTAATTTCAGGTTTTTTAGAGTGACGGCTCGAACTTCGCCGGCCTCATCGGTGAGATACTCGGTGATCGCAGAATCCCAAATCGGCTCAACCTTCTCGTTGGCAAGAACACGGTCAGCCATGATCTTGGAAGCGCGAAGTTCATCGCGACGATGGATGAGATATACCCTGGAAGCAAAGCGCGTAAGGAAGTTGGCTTCCTCACAAGCCGAGTCACCTCCACCGACAACCGCGACCGGGACATCACGGTAAAATGCACCATCGCAGGTCGCACAGGAAGTCACTCCGTGACCGACCAACTCCATTTCGTTCTCGAGGCCGAGGTATCGAGGAGCTGCTCCGGTGGCGATGATGACGGTCTTGCTCTGAAGTTCGTCCGAGTCAGTCTTTATAGTAAAGGTTCCATCGTCATTCTTTACTATTTCAACGACCCTCTTATATTCGACCCGGGCACCAAACTTTTCAGCCTGCTGTTGCATCCGGCCCATCAGCTCAGGGCCCATCACTCCCTCGGGAAAGCCCGGGAAGTTTTCAACCTCAGTCGTAGTCGTGAGCTGACCGCCGAGTTGCGTACCCGATAGGACAAGAGGAGAAAGATTTGCGCGACCAGTGTAGATGGCAGCCGTCCAGCCGGCACAACCGGTTCCAATAATAACAACGTTTTCCATGATCTTTGAGGAGGTATGAAGAGAGATCCAATCTCCCGAAAAATTTCTTAAGCTGGAGCTCCCACAATTTCTCCTGGCAAAGAGTCGTCGTCCTCATCTTTGGACTCCTTCAATTCCTTTGGAGCTTCCTCTTTTTTCATTTCATCGGGAACCTCGGGAGGTGCCGGCGGGTTGGGTGGATCCTTCATTTCGCCGTGCTCGATGAGATCACTAATATGATTGGCGTCGAGGGTTTCGAATTCCATCAAGGCCTGAGCAATCAACTCAAGTAGATCTTTTCGCTCTGTGAGTTCTTTTTGCGCCAGAGCATAGGACTCGTCGATAAAGCGCTTAATCTCTGCATCGATCTGTTGCGCGGTGGCTTCAGAGTAATTGTTGGAATGATTCATCATGTCCTTAGCGAGGAATCCGGCGCTTCCACTGTCGCCATATTCGATCATTCCCATCCTGTCACTCATTCCCCACTCGCAAACCATGCGGCGAGCCAGGCTGGTTGCCATGTGGATATCACCACTGGCTCCGCTTGCGACATCATCAAGCATGATCTCTTCCGCCACACGCCCGCCCATGAGCACGACCAGTTGCGCTAGCATTTCCTTTTTGTGATAGCTAAAGCGATCGCCCTCAGGAAGGAACATTGTGGAGCCCAGAGAAGGACCACGAGGAATGATCGTCACTTTATGAAGCGGGTCGGTATGCTCGATCACTTCATTCAAGATGGCGTGACCAGCTTCATGATAAGCAGTCTTGAGTTTATCTTCCTCGGAAAGAGCCATGCTGCGACGTTCACGCCCCCAACGGACTTTATCACGAGCCTCCTCCATCTCGGCCAAAGTCACCGCCTTAATCCCTTTACGGGCCGCAAGAAGAGCGGCTTCATTGATTAAATTGGCAAGTTCAGCTCCCGAGAATCCCGGAGTTCCTTTGGCGATCACCCCGAGGTCAACGCCCTCAGCCAGTTTAATTTTCTTGGAATGAACTTTGAGAATTTGCTCACGCCCTTTGACATCAGCCAGAGAAACCGTCACCTGTCGGTCGAAACGACCGGGACGAAGCAAGGCAGGATCGAGAACATCGGGACGGTTGGTCGCCGCGATGATGATCACCCCTTCCTGAGTATCAAAACCATCCATCTCGACAAGGAGGGCATTCAAGGTCTGCTCGCGTTCGTCATGGCCACCGCCCATGCCGTGACCACGATGACGACCGACTGCGTCAATCTCATCAATGAAGACCAAACAAGGAGCGTGCTTTTTGCCTTGTTCAAACATGTCGCGAACACGGCTGGCACCCACACCGACGAACATTTCGACAAAGTCAGATCCGCTGATTGAGAAGAACGGAACGTCCGCCTCACCGGCAATCGCACGAGCGAGAAGAGTCTTACCCGTTCCCGGAGGACCTACCATGAGAACACCTTTGGGAATCTGTCCGCCGAGCGCTTGGAACTTGCGAGGGTCACGAAGGAAATCAACGATTTCGAACAACTCTTCCTTGGCCTCTTGAATGCCGGCAACATCTTTAAATGTCACCTTTTGCTGATCCATCGTAAGCATCTTGGCTTTGGATTTCCCAAAACTCATCGCCCCTTTACCTGCAGACTTCATCTGATGGCGGAAAAGGAAGAAGATCAGCGTAATCAACAGAAGGACCGGAAGGAAACTCAGCATAACCTTCCCAAAGGTATTGTCTTCGCTACGGGTTTTGATGTTAGATTTAACCAAGGCAGCCAAATCATCACGCATAACGATGGTGTTTAATTTAACCACGAATTCGCCGACTTTCATCTCCTTGAGTTTTTCAGAGTCGAATGGCACCGGGCTTCCGGATGTTGCGAAAAGAGTCGCTTCCTTGGACTCGGCATCACGGAAAATTTTGAAGCTCTGATCTGGCCCAAGAACAAGTTTGTTTTCCGCAAGCAATCCTTTCAGTTTGGAGAATGGCACCAACTCGGAACCTTCGGCACCTACCGGTTGTTCCTCGACCCATTCCAACTTTTCACCAAAGGTCTGATAAAGTTCAGAAGTGAGCGTATCGATGTCGAGTTGAATCGATGATTTGATCGACTTCCTCTCGCTCCACTCCTCCACCAGAATATCCGAGTTATGGAAAAACCCCTTTACCTCAGCACGGGTTTCTCCGATGTAGGTGACCAGCTCCAGCTGACCTTTCTTGAAATCATCAGCGGTGGTTTGAAGAATCCGGCCTTCGAGAAAGGCCTCCCGAAACTCAGGGAATGTCAGCGTTTTATTTTTGCCTGATTGATCAGACATAAAGGCGAAATAGATAATCGCGATCGCAATGGTAAATAGGATGATCACCTTCCAGTTCACGCCGCCCTCAGGAGTGGGACTTTGTGACGATTTCTTTGAATTTGGTGATTCAGGTGGCTGTTGATCGGACATGATAAAATACCGCCAGCCCGGAGGCTGCTTTTTCCGGTGCGGAACGCTAACCCAAGAAAACGGAATGGAAATTCCTTTTTTTGGGAATTCAAGGCAAAGAAAACCCGCCAGACTGAAGCCAGGCGGGTTTTGAAGGTGATTTTTGGAGAGGAGTCCTATTCCCCTTCTTGGGTTTCAGCACCAGTGTCCTTGGCTTTCACCTCGGGAGTTTTGGCAGCAGCTTTCTTTTTGGGGGCGGCTTTCTTTGCTACTTTCTTGGCGGCGGCCTTCTTGGCTACCTTTTTGGTAGCTGCTTTCTTGGCGGCCTTCTTGACAGCCTTCTTGACAGCCTTCTTAGCGGCCTTCTTAGCGGCCTTCTTAGCAGGCTTCTCGTCCTTGGGAGCGGCTTTCTTGATCGCAGCATTTGCTTTAGCCTGCTCGTTCTTCCGCTTAAGATATTGGCTTCTCCGGCGGCGCTTCAGTCGTGTTTTAAGATTCTGGCCCATAATGGTAGGTGGGGATGGCTTAGGCAGAGAGACTCCGATGATCAAGCGAAAAGGACGGGCAGTTCTTGATATTCCAATTCCCCTGCCCTTTTCTCTGCCCATGGCAGGCCTAATTATCAAACCCCGCGCCCGAATTTTCCACGGACACGAATGGGTTTATGCTTCCGATATCCAAAAAACCTTTGGAAATCCGGAGCCTGGAGACCTAATTACCCTGAAAGACTTCAAGGATCGACCGCTCGGCTGCGGTATATACAATCCCAACTCCCAAATCGTCGCCCGACGCATCTCGCGGAGACTTCAAAAGCTGGATCAGGAGTTTTTTACCCGACGAATCGGTCAGGCCATTGCCTATCGCCAGAAAATCAACATCGATCCCGAGCTCTGCCGCCTTGTCTGGAGTGAATCCGACGGCCTGCCGGGCATCATTGTTGATAAATATGGCGATCACTTGGTTCTCCAAACGACCACTCTGGCAATGGATCAGCGTAAAGAACTTATCTCAAAGGCATTGATCGATCTCTGTAATCCCATATCAATCACATTGCGCAATGATTCCTCCATGCGGAAAGCCGAGGGTCTAGAAAATGAAATCAAAATGCTCCACGGAAGCCAGCCCGAGCCCTTCACGGTCGAGCATCAGAGATCCATTTTCGAAATTGATCCTGCCAACGGCCAAAAAACAGGCCTCTTCCTCGACATCATGGACAGTTATGACCGCGTGGCCGAGCTAGCAAAGGGCAAGAAAGTCCTCGACGTTTTCTGCAATCAGGGTGGCTTCGGCCTTGCCTGCATGAAAGCCGGAGCAGAATCAGTGCTCGCAGTCGACATTTCCGAAGAAGCCACCGCCGCGACCAAGCGGAACGCCGAGCTCACCGGAGTGGAAATCGAAACGGTTACCTCCAACGCCTTCGATTTCCTCCGAAGACACGAGGAAACTTACGATCTCATCATTCTCGATCCACCATCCTTCACGCGAAACAAGAAAACGGTCAAAGACGCGATGCGCGGATACAAGGAAATCCACCTCCGCGCTTTGAAGATGCTCAATCACGATGGCCAGGTCGCAACCTTCTGCTGCTCCCACCACGCTTCCCGCGAACTCTTCCTCGAGACGATTCAACGGGCCGCCATCGACGGCAAACGCACTCTTCGCACCATCCAGTCGCACAGCCAGCGGCTCGACCATCCAGTTATTACCACAATCCCAGAAACGGAGTATCTTAAAGGATTCGTCCTCGAACTCGCGCCTAATCGCTGAATGAGCTCTAAAGAAATCATCATCTCAGCAATCGCCATTCTTGTCGCCTTTGGCGGCTATTTCCTATGGAAGAGCACTCCGGAACAGCAAATCAACGAGCGAATCGAATCGCTTGTTGACGCCCTCGAGTATCGCAAGGTATCGCTGGACAACCGGAAAAACCGCCACGATATACTGCGAGAAATTCTCGCAGAAACCGTAAGCTTCGAAGGCTCCCCTCCAGTCCCCGATGGTGAAACAGGGATCGACAGCATCATTCAGCGTCTCGACTCCCTCCACACCATGACGAGCTGGGTGGAGATCATCGAAACCGACCGGAAAATGCTCCTTAAAAAAGACACTGCTCAAGTTAGGCTAGATTGCGTGGTCAAAGCAGCCGCCGGCCAGCAATTCAAAACGGAGGAAAACTGGGTCATCATCCTCGATTTCGAAGTGATCGATGATAAATGGAAAATCGCTCACATCGATGCGACTTCCAAGGGGGAAAGTGCGGCAGCTGGCCTCTGATCCTAGAAATCAATCAAGGTAAAAGGGAGAACATCCCAGACTTTTTCTTTCGGATTCGTTCGCTCAATCCACTTCACCGTCTGGCCCGCCCAATCCCGCATGAGATTGCGATGCACCTTGTAATACTGAAATTGCGAAATCGACAAGGGTGAGGTTGGCGGCTTTTCCCGGTCGGCAAACTTTGCAAGAACTTTCCCGCTCTTCATCTCAATCACCCTCCCTTCAATCGCCATTGAGGGACGGTTTAAAATCCCTCCACCGGGAATAAATGTCCCGATAAGCTCAACCAACGGACGAGACGTTGCCACCTCAACGACATTTAGCTCAATCCCAATGGCGCCGGCTTCCTTGCTCGGTTGATCAAGCACCCGCCATCCATTAGGCGATTCTGAAAATGCTTTCGCAAACTCACACCTCAGCAATTGACTCATCATTTGAAGATCTGTCTTTTGCCGCCCGGTGAGATTTCGGCTATTCCATGCCATGTTGCGCAACCTCGCTTCATGCAGAGCCACCGGGGCGAGATACACTTTACGATATTTGGAAAGCCCGGCGGAAGGATTTGTCCAACTTCGCTGGTACGAGGTCGACTCATCCTTTGTCATCTTGGAAGGCTCGTTGAGAAACCCCGTCGGCTTTGCCGGAAAGCTACAGGACACCAGCGCGAACATCACAAGCACCAACGCGGAAGCTCTTTTTATTATCAACAGCACAATTCTACTTCTCAGGGGGATTTTGAAAGAGTCAATTCTATCAGGAATTTTTTCCATATTCCTGCAGGATTCGCAAGCGGTCCAAAGCCGCCCCATTATCCAGAATTTCACCCGTCTTTCTGAAAGCATCGCCCATATCATCAGCCAATCCCGCACTGGCAATCGCGGCTGCCGCATTCAAACGGACAATGTCGCGCTTGGGCCCACGCTCCTGCCCACTGAGGATTTTTTCCAGAATCACGGCGTTCTCTGCTGCATCCCCCCCTTGAAGCTCAGTTGCCGGCACGACCTCCAGACCAAAATCAGAGGGTTGCAACTCTTCATCCACCTGCCCCTGAAAATTTCCTGACTTACAAACCAAGGTCGGCCCCATAAGACTGACCTCGTCGACCACCCGGCCATCAGCCGTCGCCCCACTGACGACCCAAGCGCTGTTGCGACCCAAACGCCGCAGAATTTCCGCAAATATAGGACACAAGGTGCGATCAAAAACCCCCACCAACTGACATTCCGGACGAGCCGGATTTAACAAGGGACCAATCAGATTAAAAATCGTTCGCTGGCCTTGTTCCGCGAGCAATTTCCGAACAGGCACAACGGCCTTGAAAGCAGGATGATATTGCGGAGCAAAAAGAAAGCCCACTCCAGCCATCTCCAAACAAGTACCAACTTGGGCTGAAGGAAGATCAATACCAACCCCAAGAGCCTCAAGAACATCAGCACCACCGCTCTTAGAGGTAATCCCTCTGTTTCCGTGCTTAATCACCACGCCTCCCGCGGCTGCAACGACAAACATGCTGGTAGTCGAAACATTAAACAGGTTGAGCTTATCCCCACCCGTGCCACAAACATCAATTGTTGGACCATCAAATGACTGATCGATAAAGTCTGGTGTTTGTGCTTTCTCCAAAAAAACGGTCACAAACTCGGCGATCTCCGCCGCCGTCTCGCCCTTGTCTGCCAAGGCTTTCAATAGACGGGACTTCTTTTCAACTTCTCCGCTTTCATCGAGCAAATAATCTGCCGCCACTGCGACTTCCCGCGGAGGTAATTCCTCTCTGTTCTCCAAATGATGAATGATCGCGTCCATAACCGAGTTCTATCACAATCCTCAAGTTCATCCAAGCTGTTCGCACTCATCATTTTCACTTGGTAGTCAGCCGGATGGGACTATCGTGATCACCATCGCAGATGAAGGAACTCAAAGACGGCATTCGCTCCCTCGTTCGAATTGATTTCAAAGGCCACGTCCACAAACAATTCCGGGGCACCGATCGAGAAAAACGCTTCAAAAATGAAGTGAAAGTCCTCAAAATCCTTGAAGAGCGGGGGTGTGAGAATGTCCCTCGGCTATTAGATCACGACCCCGAAACACTCACGCTGGTCACCACCAACTGCGGCGCTCCGGCACCCCTGGTCACGGCGGAAAAAGCCACTGCGCTTTTTAACGAACTTGAAAAACTTTATGGCGTGCGACACGACGACCCGGAACCTCGTAATGTCACGTACTCGGCGCAGCTGGGACGTTTCTGCCTCATCGATTTCGAGCTCTCGGATGTTCTTCCTGAGCCCGTAAAACCCTCCTCTCAACAAAAAGTCCTTCGAGCCACCTGGTCAGCCCTTTCTCAACAAGGGAAATATCACGCTGCCAATGACGATGCCTTCCTTGCTCTCACCGTCAATCCTGAGAAAACGCTCCACCTCGAAAATTCCGGAGAGATCCTCCTCGATCCCTCCCACCTCGTCCTGGCTGTCTCCGATGGCATGGGTGGAAAGAACGCCGGTGAATTCGCCTCCCGTCTCCTTATGAGCCGCATTCACCGGGAAGCAGACCGCCTTTATACCATTCTCAACGCGAAAGAAGAGGCAGAAGAAGCTCTCGACCAGCTCCTTCGCAATGCGCACCACGACCTGATGGATCTCGCCAAAAAGGGAGGCAACGCCGAAGGCATGGGAGCCACTCTCACCATGACTTGGATCACGCACGAACGCCTTTACTGGGCCCACATTGGCGATTCACGGCTCTATCTTGTAAAAAACGGCTCGGTCGAACAACTCACCAAAGATGACTGCATCGCCTGGCATCAATGGAATCGTGGTATGATCACCGAATACTCCTATCGAAACCATCCCCGGAAGTCCGTCCTCAGCGACGTGCTCGGCGGCAGCCCTCACGAACCCAGCCCGCAAGTCGGATTTGTCGAATTGGAAGAAACCCAGGAAATCATGCTCTGCACTGACGGAGTCATGGACGGCCTCTGGGAAAAAAGCATCCGCGAGGAGCTCCTCGAAGACCGCAGCCTTGCTGAAACAGCCGAGGCTCTCTGTTCCAGAGCCTACGAAAACGATGATCGCGACGATACCACCCTAATTGTCGCCAAAATCTCACGCATTTAAGCCACTTGGCACGCTAATTGCTAATTTTTAATGGGTAACTGTAAGTAAGGAATTGCCAGACGATCAATTTTCATTGAGCCTCCCGCACACTTCCGAACTGAATCACAGTTCTCAAGCAACCAATCAGACCAATGGCTAAATACCGACTCGATTATATCTGGCTGGACGGCTACACGCCCGTCCCAAACCTTCGTACAAAATGCTGCATCAAGGAATTTGATGATTTCCCAACTCTCGAGCAGCTGCCCGAGTGGGGATTTGACGGATCCTCCACCCAGCAGGCTGACGGAAGCGACTCCGACTGCATTCTCAAGCCAGTCGCGCTTTATCCTGACGGAACCCGTGAGAACGGTGTCCTCGTCATGTGTGAAGTTATGCTTCCCGACGGCAATCCTCATCCCTCCAACGCTCGCGCGGGCATCCTCGACGATGAAAACGCATGGTTCGGATTTGAGCAGGAATACTTCCTCGAAAAAGACGGCAACATCCTCGGATTCCCTAAAGGCGGATATCCCGAGCCTCAGGGTGGATACTACTGCGGAGTTGGCTACAAGAACGTGGGCGACATCGGTCGTGCCATCGTCGACGAGCACCTCGACCTCTGCCTCTACGCCGGCATCAACCACGAAGGCATCAACGCTGAAGTGGCTATGGGCCAGTGGGAATTTCAGGTTTTCGGAAAAGGATCCAAGCGCGCCGCCGACCAAATTTGGGTTGCCCGCTTCCTTCTTGAGCGTCTCTGCGAAGAGTATGCTGTCGACGTGAACTACCACTGCAAGCCACTCAAAGGCGACTGGAACGGCTCCGGCATGCACGCCAACTTCTCCACTGAAAAACTTCGTGAAGAAGGCGGTAAGGAATACTTCGAGAAGCTCATGGCTCAGTTCGACAAGAACTGCATGGAACACATCGCCGTTTACGGACCCGACAACGACATGCGTCTCACCGGTCTCCATGAGACCCAGTCAATCGACAAGTTCTCCTGGGGCATCGCCGACCGTGGAGCCTCCATCCGGGTGCCACACTCCTTCGCCAAGAACGATTGGAAAGGCTACCTCGAAGATCGTCGTCCGAACTCCCAGGGAGACCCATACGCCATCGCTTCTCGTATCCTCAAGACCATCTCGGAGGTCGAGTAAGCCACTTTCAGGTTTCACCTTCTCAAAAGCGGTTTCCGGTTTTTCCGGAGGCCGTTTTTTCTGTTCCCGAGATAAGGAAAGTCCTGCTTCGGATACGTAACACATTTCCAATGATCCGCTCTCCTCTTTTCTTTCTCTCCATCGCTTCGCTCAATGGAGGGGAGGAGCTCGGAAAAAGCGATGGCAACCTCCGCGGATGGATCGATGGGAAACTGACCTCCAAATACGTATAACTAAAAAACCAAGATTGAGAAAATTCGGATCAACCTCTATTGAGGAGACAGCGCCTCCGCTAACTTCCGAGATCAACTCCTCATCGACAACCTCGTCAACGCTCGAAAACAAATTGGACCGATAGTCACCCAAAAATGATCACCACATGAAACCATTCCTCTTACTCCTCGCTATTTTTCCACTTGCTGCAAAGCCACAACTTCACGAATTCGAAACCCGCGCCAGCGAACTCGATTCAAAGGTCAAAGAATATCCTGAAATCGGATTTCTCATCAAAGACAAGAAAGGCAAAGCCCAGGACACGCAATACGCCAGTGTCGACACGAGCGCCCAATCACGCGGACGGCTCGTCATTTGGCTGATGAGCCCTAACACCAGGCTCTTCCATCAACTCAACAAATATGGACTCCACACCATGCAAGTTGCCTACGCCAACAAGTGGTTTTCCCTTTGCTGCAAAGAACGGCCCGTCGGCCCACATTGCCGCGGCAATATTCGCCTTGAAGCTGCCACCGGAGAGGACCACACCAACGTCGTCGCCATCGCCAAACCCGACAGTATTAAAGGCCGCGCACTGACCTTTGTGAAGCATCTCTCCAAGAAGAACCCAGAGGGGAAATGGGTGCAATTCCTCAACTCGAAGAAAGATGACCTCCTATGGGAAAAAGTCATCCTTTCCGGGATTTCCCATGGCTCAACTACCTCCGCCCGCTTTGCCAAACACACAAAAGTCGCCCGTGTCGTCGCCTTCTCGGGCCCCCGCGACCAATACCAGGACTGGCAGGCTGGCCCCTCCGCCACGCCGAAAAACCGCTATTTCGGATTCACCCACATTCAGGATACCGGCTGGGAAGCCGATCACTACTGCCGATCTTGGGAACTCCTTGGCATGCACCAATTCGGCCCCATCGTAAATGTTGAAAAATCCAAACTACCCTACGGCAATACCCGCCGTCTCATCACTGACTTCGACGTCAAAAACGACGCCAAAGTCGCCCACGGCGCCGTCATCCCCCGCAAGGGCTCACTCGCCGATAAGGAGGGTAACTACCTCCACGAACCAGTCTGGCGCTACCTCTTCACCCACCCCGTCAACAGCGTCGGTAAACCCGTCCCGATGGATGACTCCTGTTTGAAGAAGCAAAAGCAGTAGAATCACCATTGATTTTCTAAAATAAACCTTTGCGCACTGACCGGCATCGTTGAACCTCTCACCAACAACGTCATGCACGAAGAAGTAAGCCTTACCCGCGAAGTCGACGCGATTCAGATTCCCTCCGGAGACACCATCACACTTCCAGCGGGCACTCCGGTGGTCATCACGCAAACACTTGGCGGCACCTATACCGTGGCCACTTCCGCAGGACTCGCCCGGATCTCCTCCAATGACACTGACGCCCTCGGCATCGACCCCGAAGAGAAAGCCGCCAAGCAGGAGGAAGAAAATCGCCTCAAAGACGCCACTCTCGAGGAGCAGGTCTGGCATCAGATGAAGCAAGTCTTCGACCCCGAAATCCCCGTCGACATTGTAAACCTCGGACTGGTCTACGACTGCAAGCTCACCGAAGTTGATGAAGGCACCGACGTAGATGTTAAAATGACTCTCACCGCACCCGGCTGTGGCATGGGACCCGTCATCGCAGCCGACGCCCAGGCACGCATTATGTCACTCAGCGAAATTAACGACGCCCGCGTGGAACTCGTTTGGGAACCAGCGTGGAATCAAGACATGATCTCCGAGGAGGGCAAGATGAAGCTGGGAATGATGTAGTCTGTCCCAGAATTACCGAAGCCGTTCTTCCGTGAGGAGAATGACATCGAGAGCGTAGCGGTTTTGCGCATTCTGCACTGTTCCTAGTAAGTCCCGGGCCTCCGCCGCGATTTGGGAAAAGTCACCGTCCTCGGTTCGAGCATAGCGGGCAAATCTCGCCAACGTCAGGGCAATCCGGAAATCATCCGATAGCTCTTCAGCCTGACGAACAACTGCATCCAAAGGCAACATGCCGCCTCGGGCGGTCTCCGTGCCTTTCTCCAGTTCAAGATCGATCTGGCCAAGCCTCCCCTCGAGGCCAGTGAGCTTAACCTCATAAAAATACGATTGATTGCCTAGGAGAACGCCCCCGTCGCCTTCGGGATTTTCTGGAATAAACGATTCGCCGACCAGACGCACCGACTCGACTCTTTTGGGGTCAAAGTTTATTTGCGCGCTCACATTTTCATGGGGATGATCTCCACCTTGGAGATTCACAAGCAACAGCGCCCTCTGGTGATCCCACGGGCAAAGTCCCAACTCGCTGAAGACACCCACCGGTCCCACTTGCACCTGCGGTTTGGATTCGGCTTGGAGAATGTTAACCCAATTATCGACCCGAAAATGATCAGTTCCCGGCAATTTCCCGGATTCGATCAATACTCGCTCGACCAAAGATGGATCCGCAATCTGAAGCGAGAGCGGCAGTCTCAGCGAAAGATCCTGAACATTCCTCACCACGTCGGTAGAAAATGGCGAAAGTAATGGGAGATCACCGGAAGCGACCCCGGCTTCACCGTCAACCTGACCTTGTCCAGCGACGCCCATTCCGCCCGAGAGCGGAGGATCAACCCCCAACTTCGAAAGGCCCATGAATCCCACCGTGACCACGGCAGCCACTCCAGCAATCGCCATTAGCGACTGGCGACGGGCCCGCTTTTTATAGTCACTAACAAGCACGGCCGTATCGGGACGGCGCCCGGACTTGAAAATCGCTTCCCGACGCTTTTCTCCGAGCGTGAACTGATCCGCGCCGAGAGTTCCGGAGAGAAGGGCCGCCATTTCTGACATCGCCTTGCTCTCTTCAGCTAGCGTAGCATTGCCCTCCAACACCATTGCCACCCGGGCGTTTTCAAATTCGCACAATTCATCGAGAACGTATGCCGTCATCTTAGGATCTTCCGGAGTCAGTTTCATGGGACTAGAGTGATTGAGGACTTAAATTTTGAATGAGATCTTCGGGGAGGATGCGACGAAGGCGCTTCAAACCGGCGTGGAGGAGAAAACCAACGTTTCCAGTGCTGAGACTGGTTACCTCACTGATTTCCTGGTAGCTGAGCCCTTGCTCAAACTTTAAGAGAATTACCTCTCGCTGGTTTTCAGAGAGTCGGGACAAGGCCTCATGAACCTGCCCCACCCGCTCCTGAATGTCAGCCCGCTCTGAGGGATCCCGACGGGTCGCCGGAACTTGGGCCAATTCCTCCTCTACAAGGCCGGAAATCCGTTTTTCCTTACGGAGGACATCGAGAGCACGATTTCGGCATACAGTGAAAAGCCAGGTTTTCAAGCCATGCTGGATTTTCTCCGCATCCTGCTGATACAAACGAATAAAGGTATCCTGCACAACATCGCGAGCTCTCTCGACATCTTGAAAAAAGCCATAGGCATATCCGATCAAAGGCGACTCGTACTCAGCGAGTGCCTCCCTGACAAAGTTGTCCCGGTCAATGATAATCTTTTTGCAACCGTCCTCCATAATTGGCCATTTCTAGCAGAACAACGATCAATGAGCGAATTCTCTTAGAGGCATTTTCCCTTATTTCACCTCCCTTTGCATAAAACTTTTGCCGTTCAATCCAATAACTAAAGTACTTTTACGAATTTCGATAATTTTTATTAACAAATATTAAAAATTAAGTTGACCGTTATATTTACTTTTCCTAACCTCCTACTGCGTTATGAAAAACCTTACCCTTACTTCAACCCTCGTCACGCTTATCTCGCTTCCCGCACTCGGTCAAAGCGCTTCCAGCATCAATTCATCCATTTCGGCCAAGGAACAGGAAATCATCCGACTTCAAAATGAAATTACAGCACTCCGCAGCAACCTGACAACACCTTTAGCAGCAGTTACCGCGACTGAGAGCCATGTTGTCAAAACAGGCGACACTGTCAGCTCGATCGCCCGGCAGCACAAGATGTCCCCTTCCCAAATCATCGCCCTCAACAATCTGAGCAATCCTTCAAAAATCCAAATCGGACAGTCTTTGAGCGTATCCTCTGGATCTCCCGCTCCCGCTCCTGCGTCTGCACCCACCCCGGCCAAGCTGGCCGAAAAGCCCGCCTCCCAGGCAACTTCTTCAAAAACTTCCGATTACCTCATCCAGCGAGGTGACACTTTCTACTCGATCGCCCGGAAGCACAAAATGACGGTGACCAAGCTCCGTGGGCTCAATCCAGACATCAAAACACACCTCATTACTGCAGGCTCCACCCTTAAAGTCTCCGGCGAGCAGGCGACAACAGCAGTTGCCACCAAGAAGATGGAAGAGAAGGCTACCGATTTCCGAACCACCACGAAAACCGGCAATTCCAGCCCCGCAATGATTTCGACCAGGAAAAAGATCAGCACTCCCGCACAAACTCCATCTAAAACGGAAACGGTCAGTGCTCCTCCTGTCAAAAAGAAGACTCTACCAACACCCCCCACTCCTGAGTATTCCCTGAAAGAAACAGTGGCTGCTGATGCCCCACCGATTCCACCCAAAGTCGACGGGCCCGCACCTCACCAAGCCTCCGGTGTTGCCTCGATCATTCTAACCGACGAAATGACTTTCGATGCCTTCGCCAAGAAACACGACGTTAGCACCGATCAGCTCAATTCTCTCAACGGATGGACTCTTCCAAAAGCAACCGTTCTGGCCCGCGGCTCGGAAATCTACATTCCTAAATAAACTCTCCTTTTCCAAGGTAAGGCAGGGCGATGCCCGGAGGCTTCCACGTGAAGTCCCCGGGTATCCTCATTTCATGGGGATGGCAAAAAAGAAGACGCCACCCGTCTCGCTTCCAAATCAGCTGCGACGACGATTTCCAAAGCCTGGGAATCCTCATGAGCAACGGAGGCCATCGTCTTCTCCACAACCTCCCAAATTTCAGGAAAACTCAGCGCACCCTCTCGGAACGCTTCATTAGCTACTTCATTGGCCGCATTCAACACCGCCGGTAAAGACCCACCCCTATCTCCCGCCTCGCGTGAGAGTCTGAGAGCAGGAAATGCATCCTCGCGAGGTGCTTCAAATTCCAGTTTGGACAAACTTGGGAAGTCAAGCGGCTTGAGTTCGTTGAACAAACGCTCAGGCCAGGTCACGGCATACTGAATCGGAAAACACATATCAGTCGTGCTCAACTGGGCCAACACACTACCGTCTATAAATTCCACCATAGAATGCACGATACTCTGCGGATGCACCACCACATCGACCTTGGACATGGGAATATTGAAAAGCCAACGGGCCTCGATCATTTCAAGCCCTTTGTTAAACAAACTGGCGGAATCAATGGTAATCTTTTGGCCCATCTCCCAAGTAGGATGGTTTAAGGCGTCCCCCAACTTCACCGCAGCCAGTTTTTCAGTCGGCCATGTCCGAAACGGTCCACCCGAGGCAGTCAGAATTAAGCGACTTACCTCATCTGAACCACCGCGATGCCCCTCGAGACACTGAAAAATGGCATTGTGTTCGCTATCGACCGGCAAAATTTGCACCCCTTGTTTGCGTGCGGCCTTCATGACCACCTCACCGGCCATCACGAGAATTTCTTTACTCGCAACCGCCAGATCACATCCCTGCTCGATCGCCACAAGCGAAGGTTTCAACCCCCCCACGCCCACAATGGCAACAAGAACGAGATCAGGATTCGTCGTTTCAATCAACTCACACAAACCCTCTTCCCCCACGAATACCGTTCGCTCTCCACCCTCGAGGTCTGGGCGCAATTTCTCATCTCCGATACACAAATGAGATACTCCAAATTCCCTAGCCTGTTTATCCAACTCCTGAGATCGAGTCCCGGCAGCCAGGCCAACAACGTCCATCCGGTCCGGTATTTGCCGGGCCACTGTCAGAGCACTTGTTCCGATGGATCCGGTGGATCCTAAAATCACGACCCGTTTCCTCATGAAGCCAATCCTGTTACGATCAGATAAAAATACATCACCGGTGCAGCGAAACAAAGGCTGTCGATGAGATCAAGGACGCCACCAATTCCGGGCATCCAATTCCCCGAATCTTTTACCTTCAGACTCCGCTTGAGAACCGACTCGGCCAAATCACCCGCAACTGCCGACAAGGCCATCAACAATCCGAGCACAAACACATGAAGTGGAGGAATCCACGCCAGAATGTCTCCAGACAATCCCCAAACCGACCAAGCCGCCAGCTGAGCAAATCCCAAAGCCCCGGCAAAACCCTCCCAGGTTTTCGCCGGACTAAGATGAGGAGCCATCTTGTTTTTCCCGATCAATGAACCCGTAATATATGCCCCCATATCGGTAAACTTTGCCGAGGCAATCATCATCAAAACCAACCATGATCCGGCTCCAACATTTCCACTATCGGGAAGGAGCAATAATCGAAAGACAATCGAGCCAAACAAAATTGGCACGTAGACATAAGCAAGCAAAGCATCGCCTACCGCATCGACACTTTCCCGTCCCTCGATACCATTGCGAAACCTCCAACAAAAAGCAGCCAGCACCACAAAGACTAGACCAGCGGCTTCCAAAGTAAATCCTCCCGCTTCCTGACTCCCGCAGATTAGGAAGACTCCCGTCGCCAATGCCACCGCCAATCCCGAAAGCAGACCCAGGACCCGACAGGCCGATCCCGGAAACTCTCGAAAAAGACCAAAAAACTCAACTGCACCTGCAACGGTTAAAAATCCAATCAGTCCAAAAAAGGCCCACGGCTGCTGGGACACGAACACGCCGGTCACGATGACCCATAAAATAAGCGTGCTTGTAAGCCGGGCTCTGAAGACCTGAGCTTTTGTTGGTTTCTCTGCCTCGTCTGACATCTCCAGCATCCTCTTTACTCCAGCGAGATGCCGCAATGACAATCCCCTGAAAAAAATCTGCAACTTTCTCTAGGACCCGCAGTTTCATTCCGTGAATTCAAGTAACCAAGACTTGAACAACCCAAAAAACGAAAAACCAATGAAAACTACAATTACAGCAGTAACCGTCGCAATCGCCACCGCTGTCTTCGCTTTCGGAGAGCCGCCCAAGGGTAAGGGAGAGCGTGGAGGAGATCGTCCCGTCCCCCAAGAAATGCTTGAGAAATACGACACCAACAAAGATGGCAAGCTAGACAAGGATGAACGCAAAGCGGCTTTCGAAGCCCGCAAAGCCGAAATGATCAAAAAGTTCGATAAAGACGGTGACGGAAAACTCAACGAAGATGAGCGCAAGGCAGCCGGACAGGCCCGCAAAGCCGAAATGCTCAAGCGTTTCGACAAAGACGGTGACGGAAAACTCAGTGAGGAAGAGCGCAAGGCCTTGCCCAAGCGCGGACCTCGCGGACCTCGCGGAGAAGAAAAAGGAAAAGGAAAAGGAAAGCCTGAAGGAAAAGGTGGCAAAAAGGGCCCCAAAAAAGGCGAGGAATAATCTTCTTTCTTGAGTCCAAATCATTTCA
>Ga0115013_10000111_pt1 | contig 52903 bp, 47 predicted proteins | sample SouAtlMetagenome_2_FD_88686 | JGI IMG/M metagenome (GOLD analysis project Ga0115013, IMG submission 88686) | Marine eukaryotic phytoplankton communities from Atlantic Ocean - South Atlantic ANT15 Metagenome | ecosystem: Environmental > Aquatic > Marine > Oceanic | place: South Atlantic Ocean...
CATGACGGCCACCGCCGTCAACGAGGACGACCTCTCGTTCACGGTGGCCGAGGGAGTCATGGTCAACGACGCCAACGTCGTACTCGCTGACGTCCCAGCATCCAACGGAGTCATCCACGTGATTGACAAGGTGCTCATGCCGCCAGCAGACGAGCCAGCAGTTCCTGAGGGCTGTGATTACGTAGTGGGAATCGATGAGACCGGATTCGCATTCGACAATCTAGATCTGTCAGTAGCAGTCGGCGAAACAGTGTGCTGGATTTGGAACGATGAGTCCATGGCCCACAACGTTGCACAGATTGACTCAGAAGGTGACACCTCTCGAAAGATGGGTGGGGCGTACAGCGGACCGGCTGAAACCACCGTCGACTACCGAATCACCTTCGATGAAGATGGCACGTTCCACTACATCTGCGAACCTCACGTCTCCATGGACATGGTTGGGGTCGTGACTATTGGAACAGGCGTAGCACCGCCACCACCCTCAGCAGAGCCAGCTCCAGACAGCGTACCTGGATTCCTTGGAATCACAGTACTCGTTGCTATGCTTGGAGCAGCGTTAGTAGCCGGTCGGAGAAATCTCTGATACCAACCGCCTCAGGGTATCGATTGAGTGACTATGATTCAGGAGCAGAATCCTGGATCGCCTCAATCGATACCTTGAGCGCCTCGGGGCTCTCCACCGCTATCACTCCCCTTATGTTCTGAGAGGATGTAAGGTCCTTGGTCGGCTCTGCCAACTTGATCCTCGTTCCCGATATCGTCAACCGTTGGCCAGGAGCCAATTCAGGAGCCTCGCCGGGGAGCCATATCCCCAGACCCCCAAGCTCGGAATGATGGACAACAGCAAGTAGCCCCCCCTCGCCTTCTACCACTCTGACGACACTCAAGGCTTCCCCGTCAGGCACTAGGTCATTCGATGCCCGCCATTCCCTCCAGGTCTCTTCAATCGGCACCAGTTGCGCATCCACCGCCTCATCGACCTCTTCAGTTACGGTCTCAACTCGCTCCTCGGCTATGCCCTCGACTCGATTCAACCCGTCTAGCAGCCTTCGGAGAGACCGACGCTCATCATCCTCCTCTCCGACCGCTGCCACGTTTACGAGAGTCAGTAGGTTTCGTATCCTGTCGACTTCCGACTCGATTTCAGCTTCTATGGCGCATTCTAGTGCTTCGTCGAAAATCTCGAGGGCGAGCCAGGGCCTATCGATCCCCATCAACGATCTTGCGAGTATCACTAGGGGTTCAATGGCAGAACCCTCATCTTCATCGATTATTCTCGCAGCCTCCGATATATTGGAATCAGCGCCATCGCCATCTCCTGAGAGATGCCTAGATATCCCAGCGGCTATGAGGTGTCTGAGGTTGGAATTTCCACTCCTCAGAGACTGAGCAGATGCCCCATCGAAGAGTGAAGCCGCTCTTTCTGGCTCATCTGCTGCAATCGCCATGAGCCCAAGATGATGCATTATCCTGGATTCAGCACTCGCATCAACAGCAAGACTGGCTTGGCTAAGAGCGCGTGCCAGATGCAAACTCGAAGCCTCGTTACGGCCCAGAGAACCCGCAAGAAGCCCCAGGACGGACTCTAGCCTGGATATCGGGCCTGCCATGACTCTGTGTGCAATCATGCACAATTCGTCATTCAGGGGCGCCAGCCCCATGCCCGTTGATTCAAGTACACTCTGAAGAACGCCTAAACTGGAGACATAGAGGTCACTTGGATCCCCCCCTTCTCCAAGAAGAGACTCGAGATGACCATCAATCTCGCCAACAGAAGCACATATCGATGGCAAATCCCCTAGTCGCTTCAGTGCAGAAGCCTTGACCTTCTCCCCTGCGATATGCCTCCTGAGTGCACGGATCGAAATCTCGATTCCGCCTCCTCCATCTTCTTTCACAGGAGGGGGAATCGGGGGCCTAGCGGTTAACAGACTCTCGACTAACCAAGTTAACTTCCCCTGGATATCATACTCCCCGGCTCTACTTATTGCATACCTCATTTCAGCCGCGCGGACTCTACGGGCCAGACTTCTGAGCTTCCCTCCATCCGAACCTCTGGCCCCATCTGCAAGCCTTTGAAGAAATGTTGAGGGGGGACATGTCGAATAGCCGAGCCCCGCTCTTTCGCGTGTAGTCGTCATTTTGTAATCGTCCGATACCAAGACTACGTCACTACCCTCTCCATGCATCCGTGCTGCTAGAACCATCAGAGAGACATCGACATCCTGGGGGGCGGCTTTCTCCCCTATAGCCGCGGCTAGGCCACGTACCTCATCGGGAGAGATAGAGGTCGTCTGGAGCAAGTCCTTGAGCACATCAAGAACACGGGGCCGTCCTTTCCATGATCTAAATCTGACCGTCTTCACTTCATCATGGACTCCAGAGGTAACGTGCATGACTCCCCCATGGGGGGTCAATGCACTACCCATCGACTTGATCGCGTCCTCCGAAGCTATTGAGCCGAGATGGATGAAGGCATTCGAATCAACAATCCACACGGTCATAATTGCTGGTAATGCCCGAACCATCTTTTCTTTTCCCCATTCTACAACGGGGCGCACCATGGTTCATGTGCATCATGCGTGTCACGCGATACATGGAGTTGACAATGGCGGGTGCGTATCTAGGAATGCTGCTTGTACTTGCTGCATTCGCATTCGAGACACGGGCCATCATATCAAGCAGATCTTTCGCATATCTGACTTCAATGGGAATCGGCGAACTCCTGCTCACAGTTAGAGCGACTGTGACTGGCGAATGGCCATTTGCTGTATTAGGGGCCATATGGGCCGCGTTCGCATTTTATTCGATCCTAAGACCAGTCAGGCCCTCTGACAAAAATCCGTTGGATTGAAGCGCAGAAGTTCATGCAACCAGTCGTGAATGCTCGAAGATCTCTGTCGTTCGCTCTTCTAGCAACTCTGTTTTTCTCAGTGGCTTTGAGTCAAACCGTGGCTTCCGAAGAGAACCAAGACCCCGAAATACAAGGAAACTCCATCCTGACGATACACTCGATAGACCAGAGCCATGGAATACCTGCTACATGGGAACTTTCCATTTCAGCGTCGAGCAGAATCGGAGCCGACTTCCTTCCTGACCCTCATATGGGTGTCAGATATCAAATTGACACTCATATTGGGGATGCAGACGGCAACATATCCCAATCAGAATCTCATGCATTCTCGATACAACTCGAGCAAAGTCGGACCTGGGGGGATGCCGAAGTAGCCGGTTGTTGTTCATTTGATCTCCAACCATTCATTCTTGATGGCTCCATATCATTCAATTCGTCCAGTATACCTGCCGGACCCCTCGAAATATCCCACGCATGGGGGTGGAACGAGACCGCCGATATATTCGGAGTCGCTGATGGTAGAGCCATCAGACTACTCGATTTACCTAGAACAGGGTCACTCGTAGAGGCAGTTCCGATGAAGATTATTTTACCGCATTCCTGGGAGTATAGGTTCAGTGCACAATCTAGTATAATGACTCCAAGTCCAAGTGGATTCACAGTCGACAGATCGTCCTCACCAGTCGCATCTGATATACGGATATCTCTCGATACGAATGTCCCGCCTTCGGCTTCTGCTGTTAGACAGGGGGGAGGATCGACAACGATATCTCCTCATTCCGATATTCATCTAGCCGGTCTGTGCGAGGACAACAGTTTAGCCAATCCGATGCCGGAGTGGGTTGTAGAGGGCCCCTTCGAGAAAATCGAATATACCGGCAATATTCTGGAAATCCAAACATCTTCGATGGAATTAGAACATGGGGAGCAGGTCTTCTTTTCGATGAAGTGTACAGATGCCCATGGGGCCAATTCTTCATGGACGCAAATCGTCACCGTCGACTCCGCACCCCCGACTTTCAGCATCTCGTTCCAAGCTTCTGTTGGCACCGGGCTTTGGAATGATATACAGCCTGACTCCAACACTATTCCCCTGCCTTCTGGCACAGTTCTCAGATCAGTTATCGAGGCATACGACCAGGAAGGCGATCCAGTCAGAATCTATCTCGAATCAAATAGGAGTGGAGGCTTCACGCGAACAGGTACTGATGTCCTAGAGATAACGGAAGCATTCTATCACGGCCAGTCCACTAATGGGCCACATAGGGATCCGGACGACCGTCATTCCCAGAGAGAGCCGACAAATTGGTTTTTCTCAGTCGATGTCCAAGATTCAGTCGGGAACAATGTCGTTGGAAACTGGACGATCGTCGTCTTGGATGATGAGGGCCCAGTGATAGTTCCCGAGATAATGCTGTCAGGCGTACCAGTGGAATCTTCCACCAGGCTGGTCGCAGGACAAGAGATCCAATTGAACATAAGCGGCTCATATGACAGAATCGATGCTCTAGACACCACCTTGTGGACGATCGTTTTCGATGGAAACTATGTGCATGAAATGACTCCATATTCAGGCATTAGCGACCCAATATCACTTGGAGAGGCACATCCGGGTAACCATGTAATCCGTATCGTTTCATGGGATCCGTCAGGCCATGAATCAGTTCTGGAAGTACCTATTGAGATAGAACCCGCTGAAGGAGTGATATTCTCTAGCTCTCCAACCATCGAGGTATCTGGGGACATCGGATTGAACAATCCGCTTGTGATCACGGCCTCGATAAACAACGAGGGATCTGGGAGCGGATCAGCACGGTTGTGTAGTGGGGCCATATGCTCTCCAGAGGGAATTATCGTACCTGCTACCTCCACTGGCCCCGCAGTGTCTCGAATATCTCTGGCAATCACTCCTGATTCAGTCGGAGATCTAGACTTGAAACTAATCTGGTTCCAACTTCCAGGAGGAGATGAGGAGACTATAGATCTCACAGGAAACATCACTATCCGGGACAACCTCCCTGACTGGATCCCGCCTACGTTTGTTTCAATGGCGATAGTTGCACTATCTTATGCTGCCATCAGAAGATGGGGCGATTCGCCTGATCAATGATCATCTAACCGTTCAACTCTTGTCCATGGAGGCTTAGGGACCATCATGCTCCCTCTGGATTATGCCGATAGAGGCGTGGCTCGTCAGAGGAGGAATGTAGGCCGACTAATTGGATTCACATCCATTGTAATCGTTTCAATCGGTGCTTTCCGCCTAAGTCAGTCTCTCAAATCAGAAGAACCAATCGGACTCCATTTGATTGAGATAGCAGTCATCTTCTCGATGGCATTCATTATCTCCGATCTCTCATCCTATGACGGTCGTAAGAGAACGAGAATTGCCTCGATATCATCGATTTCATGGCCTATCCTCATAGGTCTTGCTGCCAGCGCAGAACCAGATTACCGGGGACTCGCATCCGGGGCGATCTTGGCCATTCTCGCCATCGTTTTACATGAGCATAGTCGAAGTGCATTCTCTTCCACTGCCATCGCTCGCAGATTCAGAGGTCTGCTCGGTATGATAGGGCTTTCAACAGCAGTTGCAATAATGATCTCCCAAGGGTCAGAAATCCTGATCGCAGCTATTTCCACTTTAGTAATAGCAGTCCTTCTCATGTTCGACATACTTCGTCCTGATCCATCGCTCCAAGGTAGGCGTGATCTGTTTAGGAGAATAGACTCCGTAGAAATCAGAATCTTGGAAATCAATGAGACCGGAATTCGCCTCGATCATGCTTCCTCGCTATTGAAATTGGCCCGAGAGGAAGGCTGGTCAAATACAAGCCGAGGCCACTCTAGGTTGAAATCAGTTGAACATGAGATTGAATTAGCCCTTTCCATAGACCGGGATCTATCTGAGATACGCGAAGCAGTAATGGTATTAGTCAATCAGGCAGAGTCAATTGCTCCAGAAGCCACAGAATCAGTTTCTTTAGTGGAGAAAGCAGACAGCGAACGCGCGCTCGGATCCCCTCGAGAGGCTGAGACACTATACAGAGAGGCCAAGAAAGTAGCAAATCGAATATGCCTATTCTGGGAACCGGCAAGAGAGGCATTATCAGAGGCCGAGAAAAAACTCGAGAAGCAGAATATAATCGAATCAGACACAATTGCTGGAATGGTCGAATCAGCTCGAAAGGCAATGGAAAGACAGAGGCCAGACGAGGCCCTCCATTTCCTCGAGGCTCTTCCAGATCAACTTCAGTCTCTGAGTGAAGCATTAGACAGAGTCAGAGCAAGAAGATCCGAGGTCAGCTCTCACCTGGTATCAGAACATCCGGATATATCAGAAGAAGTCGAATCACAACTCTCATCGATAGACAAATCAATCGAAGATGGAGAACTATCACTTGCGATGGGAGGCCTGGAATCAATCGCCAGAAGATTGCACAACCGAAGCGAATCAAGACGATCATTCAAGCAGTCAGTACGTCAGAAGGGACTGATACAGAGCAGATTCCCCGTGGCGGAGAAGACAACATTTGAGAAGCGACTAGAAAGTGCTATTTCACTTTCAAAAGAAGGACTCTGGATACAGGCAGATGAACAACTCAAGTCAATTATCAGCGATCTGGATTCAGTTGATGCCAATCGAAGGGATACCGGAGAACTTCTTGACTTCTTGGAGGGTGAATGGAAGATGCTGAGGAAGAAACTTGAATCCTCAGGAGTTGGGGCCGATGACTCTTCAAGGAGGCTTGCAGAGAAGCATATGACCATAGCAAGAGAGAATTTCGAAAATGATTCGTTCCAAGCCTCGAGAAATAACATGGGATCTGCGGACGAGGCCATGGAATCTCTCAGAAGGCTCGTTTGAATGGGAATAGATGCACTCAAGAAGGCACGCTCATAGCAACCCCTCGTGGACTTCGACTTCCAAGACTTCGCGGGAGGATACCTCAAGGATCTTCAACGCACTCTTGAGGACCTATCTCGGGATGATTTGGAGTCCCTATATGACGAGGTAGTCTCTGCAATCGGCAGAGATGCAACTATTCATTTCGTAGGCAATGGGGGTAGTGCTGCTACTCCATCTCACAGCGCTGGCGACTGGTCCAAGGAGTTGCGTGTCAGAACTATCTCCCATGTAGACAACGTCGCCTCGCTGACGGCCTTTGCAAATGACGTCTCCTACGAGGATGTATTCGTGGGCCAACTCACCACATTCCTGAGAGACGGAGACCTCGTCATTGGGTTCAGTGGCTCAGGCACAAGTGAAAACGTTGTCAGAGCGTTAGAATTTGCGAGAGACAGATCCTGCAGAACCGCGGCCATCACAGGAGACTATCGAGGCGGAGGTGGCGGAAAGTTGCCTTCCATAGTAGATGCCTGTCTTGTTGTACCCTCGCATTCGATGGAGAGGATAGAAGACCTGCAACTCATCGTGAATCATGTGATAAAAGAGGCAGTAAAGTCCTCAGGCCACGTTAGGAATGGATGATCTCTGATCCCTTTTCTTCAATTGACAATGGAAGAACTCTGTTTATCTCAGGAAGCGAACTCCTCAGTCTGGATTCGATTGAACCATCGCCATGGACGAGGAAGAAACCACCTCCGCCCGCACCGAGAAGCTTTCCCCCCGTCACCCCTAAGTCAATCAGCTTGGAGTATAATGAGTCAAGACCATCGTTTGTCACACTTGGAGATAGGCCCTTTTTGATTTCCCACGTGTTATGAAGAAGACGACCAAGAGCATCTAAATCACCAGACTGGATGAGTTTCTCAGCCTCTTCAGCCTGTCCCCTTATCGCTCTAAGCCGCCTCAATTTATCTTCAGCATCATCACTCTCTTCCCCAAGTACAGCCGATGCGCTTCGTGTTGAACCGGTATAGACCAGACAAAACTCCTGTTCCATACGTCTTACTATCTCTGAATCGGTCGTTATGGGTACAACTTCAACACCCTTCTCGCCGAATGATATCCGATTCAAACCGCCAAACGCAGCAGCATATTGGTCCTGCCTTCCTATCGGTTCACCGAGGATGTCAATCTCTATCTTACAGGCTTCTTCTGCAAGCTGCCGAGGTCCTACGGTTCTGCCAGCCAGATGATGGAGAGCATTGAGCACCCCTACGGTTACGACTGATGAAGATCCAAGACCGGTACCTCTGGAGGGTATGTCTGCAATTGTTGTTATCTCAACACCACTCGTAACTCCAGCGATTCTCATAGCCTCTCTGACGAGATCGTGTTCTACATCATCTACGCTTTCCACTGTTTCCATTCTTGAATATGATAGCCTGATACGGTCATCGAAACGTTCGTTCACCGTGACATGTATGTAACGAGATATCGCTGTTGAGACAACAAGGCCTCCAAGATCCTCTTTTTTGGCGAATCCGTCCAAATCTGTCCCTCCTCCGCAGAATGAGACTCGAACCGGCGTCTTCGAGATGATCATCACCCTGCGAAAAGCCTCGTCGATTTCAACAGAACGGGTTCCAGACTGACCCAATGTCCAGATAACCAGCAAAAACCACAATGCCATCAAGTTAGTTTCAACGTCTAAATCATGATTTAAACCATAGTCATAGACGGCGATCTGCTCTTGATTTCTTCAACAATACCCTCGATGAAATCTTCAAGCAGTACACCATTGCGTTGATCGCCATTTCGAGCCCTGATTGAAACAGTCCCATTTTCCGCCTCATCCTCTCCGATGATTAGCATGTAGGCGGGCCGCATTTTTCTATGGGTCCTAATTTTCCTGCCTATCGTACTGTCTGAGTCGTCTAGAGAGACTCTGATGCCTTGCTCTCTCAGATCGAGTGCCACCTTTGCAGCATGCTCGGCATGACGTTCAGAGATGGTGATTATCTGAACCTGGGTGGGTGAAAGCCAGGTTGGGAAATTCCCCATCCAATGCTCCGTTAGGAAGGCAACAAATCGCTCATGTGTCGACAGAGGCGCTCTGTGTATGACCAGAACCTCGCCATTTTCAGAACCCGTTTCATCCATATACGACAATCCGAATCTCTCCTTTGCTGCAAAGTCCAGCTGTATTGTGGACATGGATTCCTCCCTACCAAGAGCAGTTCTGAACTGAATGTCTACTTTGGGCCCATAGAACGCAGCTTCGCCGACCGCCTCAACGTAATCCACACCAAGATCATCCATTATTGAACGCAATCTGTCTTGTGTCAATGCCCAGTTTTCTGGTTGATCAATATATTTCGAGGTCTTCTCAGGATCCCACAAGGATAGCCTGAATGAATAATCCTCAAATCCAAATGCGGAATAGTAGTCCTGAACCATACGTACATTTGATGCAACTTCTTCAGCGACCTGATCGAGCGTACAATAGATATGTGCGTCGTTCATCGAGAGCATACGCACTCTCAAAAGACCAGCTAGCGTACCCGACAACTCATTTCGATAGACTGTCCCATACTCGGCCACTCTGAGCGGTAAATCCCTGTATGACCGCTTTTTATTCTTGTACACCAGATGATGCATTGGACAGTTCATCGCCTTGAGATAATACGTACCATCATCCATCTCCATAGGGGGGTACATGCCATCAGCATAGTGCGGGAGATGACCGCTCGCTTCGAAGAGCTGTTTCTTTCCAAGTACAGGGGTAGTGACACGTACGTAACCATAGTTATCTTCAGTTTCGACTGCAAACCTTTCAATTTGAGATTTCAAAGTCTCTCCGTTGGGAAGCCAAACAGGGAGCCCCTTTCCAATCAACTCATCGATCATGTAGAGTTCCATTTCTTTGCCGATTTTCTTATGATCTCTTTTCGCTGCTTCTTCTATCTGGCGTTGCCTTTCTTTGAGACCTTCTTTCGAGGAGTAGCACATCCCGTATATCCTCACCAACGACTCTCGCGAACTATCGGCCCTCCAGTAAGCCTGACTGGTGCTTGTAAGCTTGAACCACCTCAAGTGAGAGGTCGACGGGACATGTGGCCCACGACACAGATCAATGAAATCGCCCTGACGATATGCAGAAGATCCGACATCGTGTCCGACCTTGTCATCCATGATTTCAATTTTGAATTTGTTAGATCTGAACATCTCTCGCAACGTTGAGTTATCATATTCCTCTCGTACGATTTTGTGATTTGATCTGATATGCTGCTGCATCTTCTTCTCTATGTTTCTAAGATCATCATCCCCTATCGGGTCCATGTGGAAATCATAGTAGAATCCATGATCAATAGGCGGACCAATTGTTGGTTTTGCTTCCGGAAAGAGCTCTACAACAGCTTGGGCAAGTAGATGCGCACAAGAGTGCCGGAGGATATACAGCCCCTCATCACTCTCGCCCAATATTGGTTTTATTTTGCAGTCAGATTCTATGACGTGTGAGAAATCCCTTTCCTCTCCATCGACAAGAACCGCTACGGCTCCAGACTTCTTGCCATGGACATTGAAGATCACTTCGCCCGCGGTTATACCTTCGGCATATTCGTGAATAGTGCCATCAGAGAGCTCAACGGTGACCATCGCCATAGAAATCCTATTTGCCTCTCCATCGACATTTGGTTATGAAGACCGTGGAAGTTACGAGCATAGTACTGTTGTATATTGGCATCCCGACAACTTTAGAATTAGTAATGGAATGAGATTTGAATTACAATTTCAGGCGTACCCCTAAGTTACTGCATCCTTTCCGACGACTATGTTCCGCATCGGGCTCGTAGTCAACCCAGATGCAGGTCTCGGTGGGAGACTTGGTCTGAAGGGATCCGACGGCTTGGCGTTGAAAGCCAGGGCTGAAGGTGCTGAAGACCGAGCAGGGCCTCGAGCAAGATCTGCAATGGCACTTTTGGAAAAGGCCCTTACAAAGTACGGAGCAACTGTGCTAATCTCTGAAGGGAGGATGGGGTCCGAGTGGCTCGATTCAGAATCTGAGATCAATACGATTGTTGTACACGAATCCAGAGGCATCACTTCCCATGAAGATACAAGAGAGTTGGTGAAGATACTCGTTAATCAAGGGGTTGATCTGATACTCTATGCGGGCGGGGATGGAACAACAAGAGACTTGATACAAACCCTAGAAGAGAATGAATCATCCAATACTCCGATTGTTGGTATACCCTGCGGAGTCAAGATGTACTCTGGGTGTTTTGCCAGCTCCCCCAAAGCTGCAGCGGAGGTGGTAGAAGCATGGATGGGCGGCGACTTACTAGTTGCCTCGACAGAGGTTCTAGATCTCGACGAGGAAATCTATCGAGATGGGGGATGGTCCGTTCGCTTGTATGCAGAGGCAATGACTCCTTCAAGTCCGAGATGGATGCAGGGAGCAAAAGAAATGGTTGAATCAGCCTCGGAAGATGAGGTCATCGAGGGGATCGCTGAGCACGTTCGTGACGTTCTGATGTCTCCTGAGAGACTAGTCATATGGGGGTCGGGAGGGACTTTACGTAGAATAGGGGAAATCGTAGGTTTAAGCCCAACCTTACTTGGAGTGGACGCGTCATTAGGCAATAATCAGGTTGGAACAGATCTTAGCGAGGGGGGTTTGATTGAGTTGTTGGATTCACATCGCGGCGAGGTGACAATTTTGCTATCGCCCATGGGCGGCCAGGGATTCCTCATAGGGAGGGGCAATTTGCAACTATCCCCAGAAGTTCTGAGGAAGGCAAAACCCTCGTCAGTATTGGGCATATGCACTCCTTCGAAGCTATTGACCATTAGATCACTCAGAATTGAGACAGGGGATGATGCACTAGACGACATATTCAGAGAAATGAAGTATCTCAAGGCATTACAAGGATACAGGACTACCCGAATACTTCCGGTTTCCGTCGATTGAGCCCTCAAACTTCCCTACTTCTATTTCCAATACTTCGTTGACGCTTTCTACTGCCATGAAGTTTGTACACCAAACGAGATCTTTGCTTAACCTCCGGTTTTGATTTCGCTGAATAAGATCGACTAATCCCCTCTTTTCGTGATTCCTTCTCATCAACAACGGGCCTTGGATAATCCACATCCAATATGCAACCATACTCCTTTTGTTGATCCAAATCCATGAGCCATGGCTCGTGGATGAATGATGTTGGAACATCTCGCAATTCCTCCACCCATTGTCTGATGAAATCTCCATTAGGGTCCTGGTCTCGAGACTGCTTGGAAATAGAATACGCTCTAATTGAATTAATTCCAGTTACTCCAGATTGCATTTGAACTTGCGACCAGTGTATCCCTGGTTCATAGTCTAGGAAAGATCTCGCTAAGTGCAAACCCGTCATCTGCCAAGGCAACCAAAGAGTGTATGAAGCGACCGATTGAAGCATGCCCCTCATTCTGAAATTTATCCATCCCGTAGCGATTAGTGAGCGCATGCATGCATCGAAGAATGGCCAACCAGTCTTCCCCTTCGACCATGCCTGGTATCTCGAATCGTCCATTGAACGATTCAGATACAAGTCTATTTCAGGATTCATTGCGACGTTATCCAGCGTCAACTCAACCTCGAGACGCTGTATGAAATGACAGTGCCATGCCAGACGACTCTGGAATGAACTCAAACTCCCTGTCCAACCAAGATTTTCCCTTGCTCGAGGATTCCTTTTCACGGCTTCCACTTTCTTCTTAGTGTGATGTAGTACCTGTCGAATAGATATACAACCCACACTGATGAATGGCGATAAGCGTGAACAAGCACTCTGCGCAGAGATGGGGCTGGACATACCTCTCCGGTAATTACGGCCACGTCCATCCAAGAACGATTGTAATGTGGCAATTGCAGACTTTTCCCCTGGATCAGGCCGATTTATTAGCGACCGCCCGACTAACCCAAAGTCCGAGATATCGGGTATTTCGTCAGATTCAATACCAATGGGGGGAATGATTTCTGTGGGCGGGATTATCGCTGATTTTTCCATTCTTGAATCACGCTCTTTTTTCCATGTGTCTCTCGATTCCAATTTTCGAATGACGCCATTCGTCGGGAATTCGACGAATCGAACCCCTTCCCTATTACACCAGCTGGAAACAGACTTGTCGCGGTCCCATGACCATTGCAAGCCCGTTTCTTGATTCCCATAAATCGAACTAATGCTATTCTTCTGATGAATTTCACTCAACTTGTCAACAACATCTCCGAAATGGAATAACAATACTCCGCCAATCGCCTCGATATCAGTCTTCAATACTTGTAAACAATCAAGCTCCCATTGAATATGAATCGGGTCTACATCAGGCCTTCCGATACGAGCAGAGTCCATATTGAACAAACAGATGATCGGTTTACCAAGACTCTTTGCCATTGCTAAAGCAGGATTATCCCCTAATCGCAAATCCCGTCTAAACCAGACAACTGTAATCGACACCATCTAGCATAGTCATGGGAGATAATAAGTCGTGTTTTAGAGCACTTAGAACCTCAATCTCAGAATTATTCGAGCTGTCCAGATGCTGCTTTCAATAAGCCTAGGAATGGAGGGCTGGGACGCCCTGGACGAGATTTGAACTCTGGGTGATATTGGGTGCCGACGAAATATGGGTGATCCATCAATTCCATGATCTCACATCTCTGTCCCGTGTCATCCTTGCCGACATAGACCAACCCAGCCTCTTCTATACGGTCTATCAGATCCGGATTCACTTCATATCGATGCCTGTGTCTTTCGCTCACTGCATCCAATCCTCCGTAAAGCCGCTTAATCTTGCAGTCATCCACTACAAACGGTGTAATCTTGGCACCCAACCTCATGGTCCCGCCCATATGCGTCTTGGATATTTCTGGCATGAACACGACTGCAGGATGCTCGAGATTCTCAGGATCTTCAACAAACTCTTCTGAATTCGCACCTTCCAAATTCAGAACATTCCTGCAGAATTCAATGGTAGCAATCTGCAGCCCAAGACATATTCCGAGGTATGGAACATTATTCTCACGTGCGTATCTGGCTGCCTCAACCTTCCCCTCAACTCCGCGGTTGCCGAATCCACCGGGAACAAGTATGCCATCGGCTAGTTTGAGCTTCTCCCATGCAGCATTATAGGAATCCTCATCTGAGTTTAGCATAGATGAATCTAGATCAGTCGATTCTATCCAGTCGATTGTGAGTTTACGATTGACTGCGATAGCAGAATGCTGGAGCGCCTTTATGACGCTGAGATAGGAATCTGAAAGACCGGTATACTTGCCAACCATGGCAATCTTAACTTCCTCATCCAAACTATCCACTCTGTCCGCCATCTCACGCCATTGTTCCAGATATTCGTCATGATCCGATTCTTCCACTCCGATGCATTCTGCAATCATCGACCTGACACCCTGTCTTTCAAATGAAATCGGTATCTGATACAGATTCGATACATCGTGCGCGGAAATTACCGCTCGCGGCTCCACATGACAGAAAGCAGCCAACTTCTCCTTTACTTCGTCATGCAGAGGATCCCTGGATCTACATACAATAAGGTCGGGGGTTATCCCCAGTCCTCGCAACTCCTTGACAGTGTGTTGAGTGGGTTTTGTTTTCTGTTCCCCAACAGGCCCCATGACGGGAACCAAGCTAACGTGGACGAAACAAACATTCTCTCGCCCTACTCTGAATTGAAATTGTCTCAGAGCCTCTACGAATGGTGAACTCTCTATGTCTCCCACGGTCCCTCCAAGTTCAATCACGCATGCATCTGGAGCATCGTCCGAATCATTCGTCGGAAGTATGCTTACACGCTCGATCCAATCTTGTATTTCGTTGGTTATGTGGGGTATGACTTGAACAGTCTTTCCAAGATAGTCTCCCCGACGCTCCCGTTCGATGACCGCCGAGTACACTTTACCCGTGGTTAAGTTGTGGTCGCGGGTCAGAGAAACATCAAGAAATCGCTCATAATTGCCAAGATCGAGATCCGCCTCACCGCCATCATCCAATACGAATACCTCGCCATGTTCGAACGGTGACATCGTACCAGCATCGCTGTTTAGGTACGGATCGATCTTTATCGACGTGACTTTCATCCCGACCGATTTCATCAGCACTCCTATGCTACTCGCTGTGATGCCCTTACCAAGACCAGACAGAACGCCGCCCGTCACAATCACATATTTCATGATAACAACGGGGTATGGAGCCATTTTACGTCGCATATGAACCTTGGCAATGTCACTCCCTTGTATGATTGATGTTCAAGTATCGTCTGACTATTAGCATGTCATGGTCGGCGTGCCCGGGAGCCAGATCTTAGTCACCGGAGCCCTTGGGCAGATAGGTTCAGATCTTACCAACACTCTCCGAGCAATGTATGGGAAAGGCTCAGTATTGACCACCGATATTCATGATGAAGGAAGCCAAGAGGGTCCCTTTCAGCTGTTAGATGTACTTGATTATGAGGCGATTTCAAGAGCCATCTCTGAGCATTCCATCGATACCATCTATCATCTTGCAGCTGTTCTTTCCGCGCATGGGGAGAAAGATCCTGACTTGTGCGAGCGGGTAAACCTAGGGGGCCTTCAGAACATTCTCGATGCAGCCCGAAACCACGGATGCAGAGTTTTTGCACCTTCTTCCATAGCAGTATTCGGCCCTGATTCAAGACCCATCGCCATGCAACACTCTCCCCTGTCGCCGACCACTGTATACGGCCGAACCAAGAAAGAAGGAGAGGAAATGATGTTGAAGTATTTTCACAACTACGGAGTAGACGCTCGTGGTTTGAGGTATCCAGGGCTGCTATCTTGGACCACACCTCCAACTGGCGGAACTACAGATTATGCGGTTCAGGTATTCTATGAAATCCATGAAAATGAAAAGTATGATTTCTTTGTTCGAGGAGATACCAAACTTCCAATGATGATGATGCAGGATGCAATCAGAGCCACCATGGAACTCATGAGTGTCCCATCAGAGAAACTCTCCAGATGGAGACCAGGATACAATATCAGGGGTGTCAGCTTCTCAGCATCGGAATTGGCACACTGCATACGTTCCAGAAAGCCGAATGCAGTAATGCGTTTCATTCCTGACGAACGGCAGCATATTGCTGACACTTGGCCAGAAGATGTAGATGATGCCCCTGCCAGGGATGATTGGGGCTGGGAATCAAGATTCGATATAGATCAGCTAGTTGATTCCATGATGGCCGGAGTAGCTCAATCTTCATCCTCGTCTTGATTCCAATCAGGCTCCCCAGGCTCGACCTTGGCCCAAAGGACATCATCGATCCTAAGTACCGATATAGCGCCCTCAGTAGCCCCAGACAATGCATTCTCAACAACCAGTCGAAGATCAATTATTCCAATCGAATCGAGACTCACGAGATTATCAGTCATTAGATCGAAACCAATCCACGGACCACCCTTCGTCTGTGCAGCAGACAACTCAAGAATCCTGTCTATTGGATCATGGCCTGAATTCTGTGCAAGAACCCGGGGAATGGTCTCCAGGGCATCTGCAAATCCTTCTACAGCCAATTGCCTCTTTCCTGCATACTTACTCGCCTCATTCCGAAGCATACGTGCAAGATGACTCCATGTGGAGCCCCCTCCAGGAAGCATGGGCGCAACCCCCGACACTCTAACTGCAACTCCAAGTGCATCATCGAAAGTCCGAATGACTTCATCTCTAAGAGCAGGAGTCGAACCCCTGACAAGAAGAGTCTTCCCGCGACCAGAATTTGACACTACATGCAGATAGTGAACGCCTGATACTTTACGCTCTTTCCATGAATCACAACGCCCAAGATGTGTACTTTCAGCAACTTCGATGGATCGGACAATCACAGCCCCCGTTATCTCGGAAAGTCTGTCCAGATCCTCTTTGTCGAATCTCCTGAAGCAATTGATCCCTGCTTTCCTGAGCATACTTTGCGCTTCTTCGTCTATACCATCGCGTACAGCTAGAATTCCAACTCCAAGAGACTCAAGATGAGAAACAAGACCCTCTAATTTCTTCCTCCTCCGCTGAATGAATCCTTCTCTGACCCCTAACGAGCTTATCTCAAGCTCAGTATCGAATTCTACTTCCGGTACCTCAAGACCACCGTCAATCACCGCAATAGAGCAGCCACCTCCATGATTCGGCATAGATTTGTCAAATCTCTGCTTTCTGGTAACGAAGGCAGAAACAAGTTCTGTATCCGTGACTGCGCCCTCTTCTAGAGAAATCCGCTTAACCAATACCCGTTCTCCATCAGGATCACCGACTCCAATCGATTCAGAAGCATCTAATGCGAGTCTGCATACCAAATCGAGCATGGACGAATCGACTTTCTGCCCTATGCAGGTCGATACAATGTGCTGCACATCTTCGTCAGAGGCGACAGGCCTCGCAATCGAATCTATTTCTTCCATGCACATCGAATATGCGGACCTGTACGAATCGGCAATTATTGTCGGATGAAGTCCAGATCTGGAAAGCTCGAGTGCATTTCTGAGTAATTCTGCTAATATTAGTATGGAAGTAGTCGTCCCATCTCTTGCTACTCGATCCTGTGCAATGCTCGTTTCAATCACTAACTTTGCAGTGGGATGTTCTACCTTGGCTGTATCCAGAACCGTGGCCCCGTCATTGGTAATCAGAACTTCTCCATTCTGGTCAATGAGCATCTTGTCCATCCCTTTCGGACCTAGTGTCGACCTCACAGCAGCTGCTACAGCCAAAGCAGCCCTTGCATTTCCAACTAGCGCAGCCCTACCTGTTACCCTATCCGTATCTTGGAGAGTGAGGTCTTCGTCAGGAGAGGACACGGCGATACGAGTATCTTCGCCAATATCAAGGAATCTCTCCTTCGAAGTCCTCTCATCTATACTACTACGGGGGATTCATATACCACCCCCATGGTCAACTATACAACCCATGGTTGAGTAGTGATGCAATGACCTCTGAAGAAAACAACTGGGAAAGAGACATCATACGTGAGATGTCTAAGGTATTCGAACAGATGGGCATACCTATGGATATGGATATGCTAGAGAATATAATGAATCAGTTAGAAGAGCATTTTGAACGAATGGGAATCGACTCTAAATCCATATCCAAGACCGATATCACTCTGAATGGAAAGGGAGATCCTGAAGAGATTAGGAAGAATATTGAGGCTATGATGTCTGGTCCCGGAGGTTTTGCAGACATGCTCTCAAAGATGGGATTCGAGGTATCTGTAAAATCCTCAAAAAATACCCCTATTGAGCAGGTAGATGTTGTAACTGAACCACGGGAAGATAACAGACTCATTGAGATTCCAGATACAGATTTCATTCACGAGGACGGACTAGCCAACGTGATGATAGATGTCACCTCTATTCCTGAGGCAGATGATGGATCAGTCGATCTCGCATTGGCCGACGGAGGCAGAATCATCGAATTATTGAGGCATAACCTCCTCAACCCTCTCAGAGGTTTCTCCATCCCTTTCGCAGCCAGTCGTATCGAGGAATGGAGTCTAAACAATGGCATCCTCGATGTGACGCTGAGGATGGAATAATTAGGGGATGATTGAAGAATGAGCACACCTGTTATCGGAATTGATCTAGGAACAACCAACAGCTGCGTAGCAACCCTGGAGGGAGGCCAGGCCGTTGTAATTCCAAATTCGGAAGGAGCACGAACTACTCCAAGCGTAGTCGCTTTCGCCAAAGATGGCGAGCGCCACATAGGAATTACCGCCAAGCGTCAGGCTGTGACCAATGCGAATCGAACTATCTTGTCAGTCAAGCGAGAGATGGGAACTGACTGGTCATCTGAAATCGATGACTCCACATACACGCCTCAAGAAATGTCAGCATTCATCCTACAGAAATTGAAGGCGGATGCAGAGGCATATCTCGGCCAGGAAATCAAGAAAGCCGTGATTACATGTCCCGCTTATTTTACCGATGCACAGAGGAAGGCGACTAAAGATGCAGGGCGAATCGCAGGATTAGAAGTTCTTAGAATAATCAACGAGCCCACCGCAGCAGCACTTGCATATGGAGTGAACAAAGAAGAAGATCAGACCATCTTAGTATACGATCTCGGAGGAGGAACGTTTGATGTTTCGATTCTTGAAATCTATCAGGTCGATGGCCAGCCACAGATAGAAGTCAAGGCGACTTCCGGAGATAACAGGCTCGGTGGAGATGACTTCGACGAGGTCATCATCACATGGCTTGTTGATGAGTACAAGAAAGATACAGGAATCGATCTATCCACTGATGCACAGGCTATGAGCAGACTTCGTGAAAACGCAGAGAAAGCAAAGATAGAGCTTTCAGGCTCTGGTTCCGCCCAGGTTAACCTACCATTCATCACAAGTCGTGATGGTCAGCCCGAGCATCTTGACATCACACTATCGAAGTCTAAGTTTGAGGAACTAATCGAGCCATTGATCTCAAGGACGCTTTCACCTACACGCCAAGCTATGAAGGATGCAGGAGTATCCAAGGGCAAGGTCGACAAGGTGATTCTGGTAGGTGGCTCTACACGTGTACCTGCCGTCCAATCTGCAATCGAGCAAGAGGTTGGCAAGGCTCCCTTCAAGGGTGTAAACCCTGATGAGGCAGTCGCTATGGGAGCGGCTCTTCAAGCAGGAATAATTGTTGGAGATTCTGGTGTCACCGACGTCCTCCTTCTGGACGTCACGCCCCTTACACTTGGAATCGAGACTCTGGGTGGGGTCATGACCACAATGATCGAGCGAAACACCACTATACCAAGCAAGCGATCGGAGACATTCTCCACTGCTGCTGACAATCAGCCTGCTGTTGAGGTCCATGTTCTTCAAGGAGAGAGACAGTTCGCTAAAGACAATATCACCCTTGGAAAATTCCATCTTACAGGGATTCCCGCTGCACCAAGGGGCATACCACAGATTGAGGTCACATTCGATATTGATGCGAATGGAATCGTGAATGTTTCAGCGAAAGATCTTGGCACAGGAAAGGAACAAAAAATCACCATAGAGAGCCAAACATCTCTGAGTGAAGACGAGATTAAATCTAAGATTGCAGAGGCTGAAGAATTTGCCGATGAGGATCGTAAGAGGAAGGCACGAGTTGAACTAAAGAACCAGGCTGAGAGCATAGTATATCAAACTCGAAAGACTATCGAAGAAGCCGGTGATAAGCTCGAGGAAGATGATACAGAACCAGTTTTGGAGAAGTTGAATGAACTTGAATCAATGGTCATGGATGAAGATACTCCAATTGATGTGGATGAAATCGATGAAGCCGGAGTACAGTCCAAGATAAGCGAGCTGGAAGGACTCATGCAGGCTCTTTCCATCAAAATATACGAAGCTGCAGCCAAGGATATGGAAGAAGACAATCAAGAAGATGAATCAGATGATGGAGTCCACGAAGCGGATTTCGAAGTCGTTGAAGACGAGGATTGAATCACATCTTCGACATACCAATCCTCCAATAGAGGAACGGTGCTATGACGAAGTACATCAGAACGCCATAGACTCCTGATGGAAGACTCAGTACAGATAGAGTTGCACCTGCCTCGGGAGCCAGCACAAGGCCCCCTACTGTAATGCCCACGGTTGCATTCTGTATGCCGCTCTCTATCGAAACAGTTGTTGCCTGATTATTTTCCAGATCAAGAACCGTTGCACTCTTCCAACCTATTCCAAGCATCAGAATGTTGAGTATAACAACTGCTGGACCAAGCGTCCCAATATTTTCCATCAGCGTATCAAATTCGCTTGCAATAGCCGCAATGACGATTATGATGAAAAGAACAGCCGCGATTTTTCCGATTAATGGTTCAATACCGTCAGCAGCGGTCTCTGAATATCTGCGTATTAACATGCCAATCATCACAGGAACAGTAGTCAGAAGAAACATCGTTACTCCCAACTCGAAGATTTCGATATTTGGCGATGCAGTGCCCATGAAATGATCCATTGAGAGACCAACTATGAGTGGAAGTGTGATTACGGATACAACACTTACAACTGCGGTATATGAAATCGATAGAGCAGTGTCGCCCCCTGCTAGTTTTGTCAGAATATTGGATGTCACACCTCCTGGACAACAAGCTAGAATCATTAGGCCGACAGCCATCTCGCCAGATAAATCGAAGATGCTTGCTATGCCGAATCCTGCTATCGGCAGGACAACCATCTGATTCCCCAATCCCACTGCAAATGCCTTCGGCTCACTCAAAATAAGACCAAAGTCAGATACTTTCAAACCCAGCCCTAGTGAGAACATGATATACGCCAAAGAGAGCGGAAGAACATAATCGATGATTATGTTGGACTCTTCTTCCACACTCTCCTCAGCGTCTTGAGCGGCGACACTCGATGAAACAACTACTACTGTCAGCAGGCAAGCAATAAACACCCTGAACGACCCATTCATGTATCCTGCAAAACTCCGTTCAACGTATAGAACATGCCCGGATATAATGCAGAATCTATCAAATATCCAGGTTTTCAACCATTTTCAACGGTCATCGCTTGTGATAAGACGATGCAGGGTCCTTACATGCACTCCCGATGTACCAAACTGGAAGAATGGATTCTCACGCTCCGTCCGAGCCTTGGAACCGGGGCCCCATGCAGTTCCTGCAATATCCAAATGCACCCACGGTATTTTCGAAGAGTCACCATTCTCTTCTCTAGATGGGACGAAGAACTCCAAGAAAGCCGCCGCGCCATTAGATGAACCGGCCCTTCCTCCAATTGAACCATTTCTTATGTCCGCGAATGCTGAATCAGTCATATACCTCTTGAATTGATCATTCAGAGGCATTTCCCAGACCGGTTCTCCAGATAATGAGGCAGCCGATTCGACCCTCTTCAAAAGTGCAGAATCATTACCCCACATTCCTGTTATCTGATTGCCTAAAGCGACCACTACTGCACCTGTGAGGGTTGCTAAATCTACAATAAATTCAGGATCGAACTCTCCTGCCTTGCAGAGCCCATCAGCCAAAACATTCCTGCCTTCGGCGTCTGTACTGAAGACCTCCACAGTCTTTCCAGAATATGTCTTGAATACGTCTCCAGGCCTATATGCTCCAGATCCGGGCATATTCTCTGCCAAACACGCTATCCCGTTTACTCTACGATCGTAGCCGGTAGAGTACAGAGCCTCCATCAGACCGAAAACAGTAGCAGCACCACACATATCGTATTTCATGTCCCACATGCCGCTAGTTGGTTTGATGGAAATACCCCCTGTATCGAAAGTTATCCCCTTCCCTACGATGCATGGCCGACGAATATCCTTGTCTGCATCAGGATTGAGGGTGAAGAGGACCATGCAGGGTTTCCTATCACTCCCTTTGCCCACATTGATCAATCCCCCCATGCTTAATTCGTTGAGCTTATCCCAGTCGTATACCTCAACTACAACATTTTCTTTGTCCTCTGCCCATTTTTGTGCTCTATGGGCGTATTCCATCGGGTATAGAACGTTAGCTGGCTCATTACCAAGGTCACGTGCTAGATGCACTCCCTTGACCAAAGCATGTGACTTGGAAAGACCATCCTTGAGCTGATCTTGATATCTGGCACTGGCTTGGAATTGGATCGACCAAGGAGCCAGGATATGATCTTCTCCAATATCTTGATGTTCAATGAATTCATAGTCTCGCAGCATCATGCCTTCTGCAAAATCTACCATATGACCACCGGACCAACCCGAAGTGAATCTAACACATACGGATAGTCCGTTTTTCTTTGAAAGTGAGCCCATTACACGAGCACCGGTCATCCGTGCAAGATCATGGTCAACCTCTCTCTTCTCACCCATTCCGACAAGCATAACTCTGCATCCCGGCGTCCACACAACCATATTTTCTCCTTCCTTGCCCTCAAAATCATCCGAAGAGATGGCTTCTCTGACTAGATTTCTTTGACTACGTCCAAGACCAGATAGTGCATTGTTGGGTGCTCGAGTAACACCTTGGAAAAGAGGTATCAGTAGTTGTTCGCAGGCTTCATTGAATTCAAGATTTGACCAATTCACAATATCACTAAATCTATCGGTTTTGTAATGATATACAAATAATTGCTTAGAAACATTAACTTTGAAATGATAATCAACCATCTAGAGATCCAAATTATCATTCCAATCTGCTATTTCTTCCACCAATAGCAGCAAGAGCGAAGGCGATGAATAAGACAAATACCGAGGGAGTTGGAAGAAAACCACTAGAATCCTTGCCAGTCCAGTCTACTACATCTTCGTCAACTACCTCATCTACCCACATCGAAGCATCAATCACTCTCTTCTGATAACTTATGCTCCAAGATCCCCCGTCTACGATAGCAAGACCTCCGCTACCGAAGGTCACATTTGTCTCATTAGTCGCGTTGACACCGAAGCTTGACGAATTCCACAATAAATCTCCATTGGAACTGATGTACTGAAGTGTTGCATTGGATGTACTGGCGTGCCCTAAGTTAACAATATGGGATTTCACCTCCCCTCCGTTGATTTCGACCTCCTCTACAACCAAGCGAGCACGCCAGAACCAAATATTCTGAATCAGATATCGCATAACATCAAGCTCCTCTTCCAATCTATCTGAGAGGGCCTCTACCGTACCAAGAAGAAATTGCTCATCGTCTGTCTCAAAGGTAAACGTAGGATACCCCATCACCCCATACCCGTAATCCCTGCTTGTACCGCAGTTCGGATACAATCCCTGATTGGCATTTCGGATGGGTATATCAGAAATATTGGTATTAATTTCATCTTTGATGAAATGATACATCTCCCAATCCGAAGGTTGGTCTGGCCATTTACCCCAAGGGTAGAGCATGATCCACACACCCGTGTGCATGGTGATGTACAAATCAGCATGTGGCACAACATCATTCATGTATATCGAATTCGCGAGAGTTTCAGATTCACTAAACGCACTACTCCCCGGCTGAGTCGTTGGACAGGTATTCCAATAATGGTCGTAATTCCTATTCAGATCCACTTGATTCACATTCCATCTAGTATCGAAGTCATTGCCATCTGCGTTTAGCATAATCACGATATGCAATTCCGTATTGGTCAAAACGTCGATTACATCCTGCTCTTCATTGCCCCAACCCTCGATATAGTATTCTGCAACAAGGAAAGCCAATTCAGTTCCAAGATGCTCGTTTCCATGATGACCCCCATCAATATATGCCACATCTTTCGCCGTTCCATCTGGTTTGGTTTCCATGCTCCAATCAGAGATCTGCAACATCCATATTTCTCTTCCTAACTCCGTTTTTCCTATACTGAATAGATTGACTATTTCCGGGTAATCATCCGCCCATTCATTGAGGTCCAATGTCAGTGTTGCATAGGAATGATACCAGTGCTCCTGGACAATGTCGGGCTGACCAAACTGCGCAGTTGCCACGGGCGCAGCAGAAACTGCGAGCATTGACCCCACAACGAATGCGGTAACCCAGCGGCGCATGGCGCCGCTATGGGGGCTTACATCTAGAATCATTTGCATGTATGACTGACTAAAAGATGGCCCGAATCAATGACATGCCAAACCGTATTTCTTTAGACGCCAATAGTTGTATGGCCATGGAGTAATGAATCCTACGAACAACATAATCGGAATTACCCACCATGTCAATGAAGGCTCCCCCATAATTAGAAGATCTGTAGCATTCATCGAAGATTCCATTGCTATCATCGAAATAAGAGACATCCCAATAGCTACTCTGAATGCTTCTCTAATTCCCCCCATCTGTTTGATTAAGATGTAGGTCTCAAGTGCTATTGAGGTCATGATCCCATTGAACATTGCAAGCATCATAATCGACATTGCGGACCAGCCAAGTGCATCAAGATAAGGAATAAATTGGAAAGCAGCAATCGTTCCAAAATCACCAATACTACAGCCAATCAAGCACCACTTGGTATTGTGTGCTGACTGTTTCCACACACTTCCATCTCGCCAATGGAATTCTTCTCCAAGGCCATCCACGGTATAGCCGATTGCGCGGACAGCGTCGGCCATCAAACTCCGAGGGACTCCGGAGTGTGAAACGATAGCTGAGCCCGACTCATGAGATACCACAGCGGATACGACTCCGGATACGTCTTCGATCGCGCTACGAACCCTTCCGGCGCAGCCATCGCAGGTCATTCCGCCCACGTCAAGCGTAATGGCCTCATCTGCCATGCGGAATCCTCCTAGTGCTCACTATTGAATCAAACGACTCTGTTCACTTAGAATCGCTCTTCAGATGCATGCCCGTGGAGGATGGACGAGATGGTTTGAAACCCCAGCGTTCGTAGAAACCACTCACATCTGCTAGGAGATTGATGTACGTGTTCGGCGGGGCCTCTTCCTCGATGTAACGCATTAACTCATTCATTACCATCGTACCTCCGCCCTGTCTTTGGAAATCAGGAATAACAGCCATGTCGCAGATATGGAATACAGTCCCACCATCCCCCACAATTCGCCCCATTCCAACAATTTCTTCGTTTTCTTCAAGCTTTAGAACCACTGAGCACAACTCTCTCCCCAGCCCCCTGGTTGCACCTTCCATCGATCTAGGCCCCATTCCTGCTGCTTTTCTGATCATGAGGAAAACTTCTGGAGAAGGAATCTCCCTTTCGACTATGAACATGCTTCAAACCTCCCGTTTCGTCTTTGCGTGGCAGGCGAGAACCTTGGTAGCAAGACTGGCAGCTGTAAATTGCGTTATTCCATATTCGTCTGGAGCAATCTCTGATATATCGGCACCGATAACACGCCCACCTCCCTCAAATACGCCCTCTATGATACGATTCACAAGCCAGTAGTCAAGCCCGCCGGGTACCGGCGTTCCAGTTCCAGGTACAATCGAAGGATCCAGAGCATCAACATCTATACTCAGCCAAACGGGACCACTTATGTTCGTCAAGCAATCAAGAATAGAAAAGACAGACTGCTCATCTTCTTGAATTTCCCTAGCCCGCCATGCAATGATCCTATCATCCGATTCTATCATGCGAGCCTCATCCGAGGAATATGCTCGAATTCCAATTTGAATAGCACGACTGAGTCCCTCATCAAGACATCTTCTGACTACCGTTCCATGACTAAAACGCTCACCGTTTAATTCATCACGAAGATCGGCGTGAGCATCTATCTGAACTAAGGTGAGGTCGTTCAAAGATTCCAAAACTCCTCCTGCGACACAGGCCTTTAGCGCAGGAAGAAGAAGCCCATGCTCCCCTCCAAGCAGGATTGGAAACTCGCCATGGGTCATTCCCTGTTCGATATGACTCTGTATCGACTCAAGATGAGAAATCAGAGTCGGACCTTCAAATTCCCATGCATCTAGAGTTCTAATGTTCATGCCAGCCGGTAAATCATCTGCAAGATAATCCGAGTAAGCTTCTACTTGTGAAGACGCTTCTAACGTTGCTGAAGGGCCCATTGAGGTACCAGTTCCATAACTCACTGTCATTTCGAATGGTAATTGGATAACAGAGACATCAGGAACTTGTGACCAGTCCTCTTCGAGACCGAGAAAACCGACTCTCGCCGATGCCGCCATAATTGCTCCGTGTGGCAACCGGTATTCGACGCTTACGCGAACCATGTTGAAATAACGAACCCCATGTCGATGGGTTGCGCAGGTGACGACACATGGGCCTAACACTCCAAGATCTGACCCAAGCAATTCGTAACCGTGTCGATATGGACATGGAGGTAAGTGTCGCCGAATCGATCGCTGAACATGCACTTGGATTCTTTGGGTTCTCAAACCGAATTATCGATAATGCATTGGAGCCGAACGATAGAAACCTGTTTTATCAGCTTCAAGATTACGATCTCCTGACTACTGAATCAGAGGAGACCACACTCTGGGATGGAAGGGAGTGGAGAATACACTACTGGAAATTCAAGTCGAACGCAAGCCAGTATGTTGGAAGAGGATCCAAAGATGACGAGGATGAAGATCCATATGCGGGCCTATACGAAGATGTCCCTCAGACCGTATGGAGAGAGAAAGCCGGCGAAGAAGACGATTGGGATGAGCCATTGTTTTGAGACAATACGCCCACAGCCTGTTATACGAAAAAGTAGACAAAGGAAACATGGCAACTCGGAAGGCCGAAGCATTCGTCCTGGCCGCGCTAACAGCATCACTCGCCTTCTCATCAATTGCGGTAGCACAGCAAGAAGGCAATGAGTCCGATTCCAGAGAATGTATCATACATGCAGACTGGGGAACCTTTTGGAGCGATTCAGGGGAACAAACTCAACATGCTTACAGAGTTCAATTCTATCCGTCGTTCCCCCTTGCAGTGGATCCTTCTAACGTAGATGTAATTGCAACCCATCTGGATAACGCTGGAATCCAGGTTGGAACGTATTCCTTCCTCACCGCAGGAGGAGTCATAGACATACAGATGGACCACGCTCCGTCTTTCGGGGACATTGTCTCCATCTCGGTTGAAACAACTGAAGCATCATGTGAGAGGTCGTTCGAAGTCACAATGTGGAATCAGCCGGTTATGGACCACGAAATCACCAGAGAAACAACTTGGTCGTTAACTTCTGGAGCTGATGAAACTGCAATATCTGTAACTGGAAGAGGGTGGCAGCAACGCTCAGATTTGAATCTAGAAGCCAACGAGCTCGGAAACGGAACCATACGATTGATGCTTAACGACCAAGACAGGGAGATCGATGTCAATCTGGATATTCAGAGAGCATGGTTGAACGAGTCTTGGAATGGAACTGACCTTTCTAGTCAGGAGTTTCAACTGGAAGGTTCAGGAACAATACGAATGACCCTCTATGATGGATTTGAGGGTATATCGGTCGATGGCACAGTTAGAGAAGCCAAATTTACAAGAACACTAGAAAATGGCATAGTAACGGAGCACCTAGAACTCGAGGCAAACGGCTCATTAGCCTTGAATTCAAATGAGGAGGAATCACTCGATATCTCGGGCGATATATCCTTATTGAGGTACGAAACTACCGATGTAGACGGCGAACGAGTCTTCCAGGACATCTGGATCGAGGCAATGGCCACCGCACTGATTGAGTTTGATTCAGATAAGATAAACTTCGAACTAGACGAGTTCATATTGAGGGAACGTTGGGAAGGAGATCAGCGTGTCGAGCAACATCAGAGATTCAGAGGAGAAGGTGATTTTGACGTCTTGATCGAGGATGAGAATGGCATCCAGATTGAGGTAAATGGAACTATTGAGGAGATTTACAATGAACAGTTAGACGGGGTAATCATCGCTGATACATTCATCCTCGATGGCATTTATTCTGGCACCGCCTCCGGGACATTTGGATCAGTCCGGCAAATCGTGGATACCGGTGTACAGACTAACTCTTCTGGAGTTGACCACGACGTGATCGTTATTCGTGATGAATATTGGTTCAATGTCTCAGGATCCGCATTCACCGTTCCTGGTCAGGAGCTTTATTCCGATCACAATCTTACGTATATGTACACGTCTCCCTACATCGACTGGGAATCTCCGGTAGTGAGATATCGCTATGTCGAGGATAATGGAGAAGTCAACAATGAATTTCCTCCGGGCTCCCCAAGAGTTCTCAGCCCAGTGCCTCCGGAGGCTGTCTCTATTCTTTCTTCAAACGTGACTAGAGAGTCTGGACTGGTGCCTGATGTGCTCATTCAGGGCGATAGGATAGATTTGGTCCACGATGGCCGATTTTCCATGGCTGTTGATGTACAAAATATCTCGATTGAAGATATCGATGGCCACGAGGTCAAGTCAGCAGAATGGATCGGAACATACCCTGGGGGAGGACAAGCAATTGGCTCCACAGTCAATGAAGGGATCTTAGCAGGATTGCTGATTCATTGTGAGCGTACGATGCCCCTGCCTCTCCTGGAGGATGAAGATCCATCCATATTTAGGGAAACTCAGACAGTTGACAGGGTGCTCAGGCCGTCCGTCATCACTGCTGCTGAGAATACCCTCCCTGAGATTACAGGCGTTGCTTACAGGGAGGGGATATGGCGTGGTGAGGGGGACAATGTGCATCTCGAAGTCACTATTGTAGATCCAGATACTGACATAGTTTCAGTCATAATAGACCTCCATGGGGAGGATTGGGGGATACTGGAGCTTTCAGATTCGGGCCTCTCAGGCGATCTTGTTGTCCATGACGATATCTGGACCGCTCAAGTCAACTCTTCGGGACTATTCTATGGAGCCATGGAAGCCACAATCTACGTGGAGGATATTTGGACGACGATATCTGAGAACGTCATACTGAATATCACTAACCCAGGCCCTAGGGTCATAGAGGTCGATAGAGCACCAAATCGACTATTCCGGGGTGAAGAGTTCTCTATCTCGGTCGATGCAATGGATATGCATGGGATCGCTACTGTTAGCATAGACCTGCAGTCATACGGCGGCGATAAGGTGATGCTTGAATTGAATGGAGACACCTGGTCAGGCAGCGCCACAATGCCAAATGGAGTGAGCCCAGGAAAGGTGGCTTTCCCCATCGTACTTGAGGACTCATTCGGAGCAAGAACGATCCATACTGGCGTATTGGGCGACGACGTCTCATTCATTGTACTGAATGAACCGCCTATGATTTCCCCCTCGATACTAATTAGGGGAGATTCGCAGACCACAGGAGAAGAATACCTAGATTTCGTACTTTTACCAATTTCAGGGGACCCCCTTCGACATGTCTTGGAGGTAAGTGTGTTCGATCCAGATGGAGTTTCCGTTGTTCAGGCCAAAATAGGCCGGTTAGCCCCAATCGGATCATCAGAGACATGGTTGAACATGAATGATAATGGCATCAATGGAGATAGCATTGCAGGGGACGGAGTATACTCCCTTGAATTAAACGCAAGACCCTCCCTAGAACCTGGAATCATGGAAATAAGAATCAGGGCGTCTGATATATATCAGTCTATGACCCCCCTTGTAGAACAAGATCATCAGATTACACTTGTTAGGGAGGAATCACCAGATTCCGCTAGCTGGCTGGGAAGCAATGCCGACATACTGGCAGTTGTAGTCGCAGCAATGCTGACAATGGGTGCAATCGGGGCGATAATCAGAGTTTTCACCACTGATGAATCGATTGAATAGATGGTGCGAGCGCCGGGATTTGAACCCGGGTTCCCACGTTGGCAACGTGGGGTGATAACCACTACACTACGCTCGCAGTGAGGCGAGTGTCCGGAACTTGCCTTTTCTATGCGTCGGTCGAGAAGTTGTTGGCCATTCTCGAGATTCGAAGTAAAATTTCATCCCTGGTGCTTCTGAAGACCTCGAGATTTTGACCAACCGGGTCTTCCAACTCCCAGTCTTCGTCGACAGGTATGTTTGGACATGAAACACCACATCCCATGCTGATGATCATGTCGTAATCCTCCGGATAAACGAGATCAATTGATTTTGGAATAAGGCCTTCCGGGGAGTATCCTCCTTCGACAAGTGCTACTATCGCATTTTCAGATACGATATTCCCAGGTTCCGTACCCCCCGAATATGCTTCATGGCCATGATGCCTTGCAATTGATTCAGCCATCTGGCTCCTGCATGTATTTCCCACACAGACGAAAAGTAACTTCATATCCTCATTAACAGGACATAAGATACTTGAATATCACGTTTAGAGAAGTCACATACAGGTAGACTCAGTTTGAAGTATCTGTGTCGATGTGGATAGCCATGGCAGAGGGCCCTGTTTCATATCACTCTGGTAATCAACCCCGGGATAATGAGAAGACTGCTGCTACAAATGAACAGGCTGCACAGATGGAGCAGGCATACGCTCAGATGCGCCGGAAGATGCGAATGGAAGAGATGGATAAGTCGATTAAACACAAGATAATGGTACTCTCAGGCAAAGGTGGCGTTGGGAAATCTACTGTTTCTGCCGGCTTAGCACTCACCCTGGCACGTAGAGGAATGTCAGTCGGGATCATGGATATCGATATAACCGGCCCAAACATCCCCAAGATGCTGGCACTTGAAGAAGCCGAGTTACATGTCGAGGAAGGTCAGATATTCCCGGCGATAGGACCTGAAGGAATCAAAGTCATTTCAATGGCATTCCTCATTGAAGATCCTGACAAGCCGGTCATATGGAGGGGGCCAATCAAACTCGGCGCTATTCAGCAATTCATAGGAGATGTAGCATGGGGCAAGCTGGATGCGCTCATCATCGATTTCCCCCCCGGGACCAGTGATGAACCACTCACTGTCTCACAGAGTCTTCCAGGAATAGATGGAGTCGTCATCGTAACGACCCCTCAGGAAGTTGCTTTACTCGATAGTCGAAAATCGATCAATTTCGCCAAGACAGTTTCTCTTCCTGTAATAGGTGTCGTAGAAAATATGAGTGGGTATACGTTGACTGGATCTGCACCAGCTGGATCATCAGTGTCAATAGATGCACCAGGCGGTTTAACCTTGGAGTTAGAAACCGACGAAAACGGGAGATGGGAAACCGTTCTGGATGTTTTCAAATCCGGTGGGGGGGAGAAAGCAGCCAAGGATTTGGAAGTCCCCTTTCTGGGCAAGATTCCTTTCGATCCAGGAGTCGTCAGGGGCGGTGATGATGGAGTACACCGTATTATCGCAGACCCCGAGGGGCCAACGGCAAGATCCTTTGTCAGTGTAGTCGACAAAGTCATGGAAGTAGTCGAAGCAACAGAGAGAACACCCGTCAACATTCGCTAAAGCCCACTCACAGGGGTTCCATTCATGATGTGGACACGGGCACATAGGCCCGTAACATGGCGCAGACGGGCATCTATCTCACTTGGGTCACCGCAGCAATACTCTGTAGTGTCGTATTGATGCCGTTGTTTAGGCCGAGATTCATTCGCCACTCTTGGAGCGCTTATGTGGACATGTTCCGTAGATATTGGTTTCACATGGCCATAGTCTTCTCTGTGTATCTTTGGAAAGACCCGCTTGACCAAATAGACAGGGCTCTTATGGCTAGTACAAGAATCGAAATCACCCCATACATCTACGCTATCGAGGGCGATGTTGTTCTCTGGGTTCAGGATGCCTTTCAATCCGAATTTCTTACTGTGGGACTTACCCACTTCTACGTCATGGGATATATGACTGTAATATTCTCATCTTTCATTTATCCGATCTACGCTGATGACAGGTACATGGCAGACAGGGTATCACTGACAATGTTCTATGTCTACATCTTAGCCGTGCCATTCTATCTCTTCCTGAACGTGCGAGTCACAGGCGATGTAATACCTGGTATGGAAACATTAGCCTACGACCTGACCCCGGAGATTAGGAACTGGTTCGCAGGCATTGATCCGTTCACCAATGGGATGCCAAGCCTCCATGTTGGAATGCCCGTTGCCATCTGGCTGGCCTTTATCAGATGGGATGATGATGGGAGATGGAACAGATTCACCAACCTACTCGGCGTATTCATCCTCGTAACAAGCTTCACGATCGTGTATCTTGGTATCCATTGGATTGCTGATATACTCGGAGGCGTAATAATCGCGCATCTTGCAGTAACTCTCGCTGATAAAACCAGAAAAGGCGTTTGGGGAGCCTTTGATGAACGTTTGATAGGACGACGATTCGCCCTATTGATTGATAATCCGAAACTAGCTATGAAGAAGGCAAGAAAAATAACCTCAAGAGCCTTGAGACCCTATCGGCAGGCTTCCAAGAAGCAGACTTCGGCTGCCATAGTCGCAGTTCTCTTCCTGACAACGACCATACTCGTCTATGATGCTACACACCAATCATTTCCCTTGGAGGGCGTCGAATTCCCATCAGAGGCAACAGGAGAGGGCGAATGGATGATTGCAGTCAATGAAACACCAGATGAGGCACCTATGATCACAGCATGGAACCTAAGCACAACTGAGTCATTCGTGGTTGGAGGTGCTCCATGGGCAATTACTCCATCCGTCGAAATATCTGAAGATAAGATGGCAATTTATGCAGGTTTCAGATTCGACTGGTTCGTAATTGATACTTCCTTCGGCACGATTTCACCACAATATAGGAACGATGTGGAAACGACAATACTGGATCTCGCGATTGGTACAATGGCGGATGGCACTTCTTATGCTGCCATATTGAACACTGACGGAATATCAATTCTGTACCCCTCGGGATTAGAACTTGCGAAGATACCGGATGCGACCGGAGCAACTGCACTTGCCGCATATGGCGATACAGTAGTATGGGCAATTAACGGAACCGAAGGCCCGAAGTTAGGCATATTCTCAGTTTCCTCGGAGACGAGACAGAACATCTTCGTCAATGCCTCAGCTAGTGATGAAATAGAATCTGGACTAATAGATGCAGAAATCTTCGTTGATCCAGTTAACGGGACAGTCACTGAGATATCAGCGGATGGAACATCTATTGCAGCAGTCGTGGATGTTGGTCAGATACGACGCGTCGTCCTTGTTGATAGAGTAGTTGGAAATTCAGAGATCATATCAGAACCAGCTTGGGATGCATGGAGCCCGCATCTGACATCGGACAGGATAGTTTTCACTCAAATAACAGCCTTCAATCCGAACAATCAGGCCACTAATAGCAAGTTAAATGATGTATATCTCTATGATAGGGCTGAAAAGATTTCAGTTTCACTTACAAGTGGTTCAGAGGCACTTCACGAAGATCCGAGAATTGTTTCTATCGGTGCTGCGTGGCTTGTTACTGATGAAGATGGGAACACCATCCTCGAAGTATACAATCTAGAAGACCCGTTTGAGCCGTATTCGTCCATACTTCTTCAAGCTGCAGTGGTGATACTCGCTCCACTTCTGATGGTTTGGACCGTCCAAGCGGCATCAGAGAGCAAACTTCCTCAAGATTCAGCAAGCTCGAACATTTGATTGAGGCAGTCCCGAGCTCTACCAATCACATCGTCGTCTATCTCAACAATTTGATCCCCTCTCGGAGATTCAATCGATTGAAGGATGTCTTCCAGATGAGTTTTCTTCATGTGCCTGCACATCGAACAAGTACCCATCAGTTCAATCGGCTTTTCTGATTCGGCCATGGCTCGTTCTGCTGTGCCGCATTCAGTAATCATCATCACTGCGGCCTCTTCTTCAGAGGCAATTCGCTTTGCTTCAATGAGTATCTTTTCTGAACTTCCAACAAAATCACTTGCAGCCAGTACATCGGCATCACATTCTGGATGGGCCAGCACTCGCAACTCAATCCCTCTCTTCCGCGCCTCTCTCCTCTGACGTTGGATGCTAGTCGTGTTGAATGCTGCATGGACCTCGCAATCCGCCTCATGCAGATACACGGTCTTCTTCCCTTCAAGATGCGTCCTCAGATGTTGACCCATGAGCCTGTCTGGAACGAAAATCAACTCATCTCCGGGAAGATTTTCTGCGATTGAAAGATAATTGCTACTGGTCACGCAAACATCACACTCAGCTTTAACCGCCGCAGTTGTGTTGATGTAACAAGCCACGGGCGCGCCTGGATGCAATGCTCTAAGTTTGCGAACATCACCTGCATCGATTCCTTCTGAAAGCGAACAACCAGCTTCTGGAGACGGGTGAAGAACCGTCTTATCCGGGCTGAGGATTTTAGCCGTCTCTGCCATGAATCGTACGCTCGAGAATAGTATGGTTGATTGAGGAGCATCTCTGGCAATCTTCGAGAGTGTGTAGCTATCTCCAACAGCATCTGCAACACCATAGACGATGTCAGGTGTTTGATAGGTATGCGCAATCAGAATCACGTCTTTCTCTTTCTTCAGACGATTAATCTTCAATGTCAAAGGTGCAATCGTTCGACAGGCATCAAGGCTCCATCTCATTTTCTGACCTATACGTTCCATTAGCCTATTTGCCTCAAGCTCTAACTCATCATCATCCATCGATAGAGGGTGAACCAGATCTCTCCTCTGGGGCAAAGGCGGCAATTTCAGGACCATCTCGACAAAACCTCTTCTGACTGCAATACCTTTCAAGCCATCTAATGTGGAACCCATATGGCCGGAGATGAGTGGCTGCCATGGGTTGCCCTAGAAACTATACATCTGGGCGCTGAAGCTGAAGTCATTTCAGGCACATGGATTGGAAGAAATGCCGTACTTAAGCGAAGAATACCAAGGGGGTACCGACACCCTACTCTCGAACGAAATCTTTCACGCCAAAGGATATTCGCCGAAGCTAGAATTCTTGTCCGCCTCTGTGAAAATGGAGTCAAATCTCCGATTTTGTTTGGAATCGATCCAGGGGAAGGATGGATAATGATGAGTAGGATAGAGGGACGAAGTCTTGCTCAAGTTCTCCAAGAGGATTCTGATCACCAAGTGGAGTACAAACTCGGCCAGGCCATCCGGAAAATCCATTCAACCGGCATATCACATGGCGACGTAACCACATTGAATGCCATATGGTCTGACGATGACGTGATTCTGATCGACTATGGTCTTGGTCGTTTAGTGGCTGAGATGGAACATTTCGGCCTCGATCTGCATTCCCTTCATGAATGTCTTTCCGCGCATCATGTCGATAGACCAGAATCCATGGAACGAGTTCTGGAAGGTTATCTCGATAATTCAAAATCAGATAATTTCGATGCACGTGCAGTAGTAGACCGATTTGAGGCAATACGAGGGAGGGTGAGATACCATGCCTAGGAAAAAACCAGAAATCATATTCTTTCACACAGGTAATCAACACAAGTTAGACGAAGCCTCTCAAGCCATGTCTAAACTACAAATCAAAATAAGATCCCTAGGAGATATTTCTCCCAGTATCTCCGTGGTAGAGCCACAAGGAGAAAATTGCGCTCATGTCGCACATTCAAAAATCATGCAAGTATTAGATTTGGCAGAAGATAAACTGAATGACAACTGGCTTATGGTAGAGGACTCCGGACTATTCGTCGATGCACTAGGGGGATTCCCAGGAGTCTATTCCTCGTATGTCCATTCTACAGTCGGCATCGAGGGAATAGTAAAGTTACTCGAAGAAAGTAAAGATAAATCAGCACAATACATCTCATCAATTTCATTCTGGGACGGAGAAAGGATCCATTCAGTACAAGGACACTGTAAGGGAAGAATATCACTAGAATTGAGGGGAGATGCTGGTTTTGGATATGATCCAATATTTATTCCCGAAGCGGGTGATGGCCGGACATTCTCCGAAATGACCCTGTTAGAAAAGACCGCTCTGTCACATAGGACAATGGCCCTGAAGATGATGGTTGAGAAACTCAACTTTCCGTCAATGTGAAGTCAGGCAACACCAACCGCCCCCCATATGGCGTCAGTCTCGAGGCTCATCGTCTGGTCGATGTTTCTATTGGGAACGCCCGCATTTTTGATTCTACAAGGGTCGGTGACTCCAATTGCTCGTTTAGCAGGAGCCACTACCTTGCTAGCATTACTCTCAATACTCATGTTCACGGGAAGACCCGCTCCGGACATTATTGCCCCAATTGCCGCAATCAAATCTGCACCTGTAGCGAGATCCGTTGAAATCAAGAGCGATTTACCGGAGCCACAGGCTCCTGAGCCACCTGCTATCGCAACCCCTCAAGAGGATATGCCTGCCGTCAACAATACAAATCCAGAATCAACGAAAGACTCAGCAAAGATTGCCGAGAAATACGCTGTTTCGAGCGATGCTCAGATGGAATTTGAAGATGAAGTTGAGCAATTCGTTGAGAATCGGCGTGAACGCCGCACGGAAATCAGAGAGAGAATAGCACGCGAACGTCGTATGTCATTGGCATCCATGCGCAATAAGCGATTACGCGAATGGGCTAGTACCGAAGATGGCGAAGGATTGCATGAATTGATTGAGGGCACCCAGCATGGGTTGCAGATTCTCGAGTACAGGGACGACAAACGAGAAGATGGAGCAAGTGCTTCAAGCCTTGTTCGAATCGATGATAGAAGGGTTCTAAGGATAACCAGAAGAATCGCCTTCAACTCATTGAGATCAACCACGGATGAAGAAGTAATCGAAGAAGATTCTGAACATAAAGATCCAAGCTCAGATTCCAATATGCCCCCTCCGCCACCGGACATGCCCCCTCCGCCACCCCCCTCCATGTGAGCCAACTAGAGTGGTGAGGTTGAACAGCAAGTAACCTCACGTAGAGCCATGACCGGACAACTCGTGACTGTAGACAGGATTGAAACTCCATCCTTTCCGGAGGGAGGATACATCGAGATATGGTCACTCAATCGCCCCAATCGGCTAAATGCGCTCAATCGTGATATGCATGAGGAGCTCATAGGTCTCTGCGAGCGTGCTGAATCTGACGATTCAACCAGGGTGGTAGTAATTACTGGTACTGAACCTGAAAAGAATGCAGACCGTCCAAAACCCGTTGCCTTTGCAGCAGGAGCCGATATCACTGAGTTCTCCGGCCAAAGTTCCGAAGACGTCCGTCCCTTTTTTGAGAGAAATGCTTGGGAGGGCGTCTGGAATCTATCTAAACCAACCATCGCGATGGTCGATGGTTTTGCACTCGGTGGTGGAACCGAACTAGCTCTCTCATGTGATATGAGAGTCGCTTCGAACCGAGCAAAATTTGGTCAGCCAGAGATTAATCTCGGACTCATCCCAGGAGGTGGTGGAACACAGCGATTGACCAGTCTAGTAGGATACGGGGCCGCCATTGAGATGGTACTCACCGGAGATATGGTTTCAGCACAAAGAGCATTGGAGATTGGCTTGGTCAACAAGGTCGTCTCGCCAGAAGAGCTACGGGACTCAACACTAGAAATCGCACGCAACATCGCTTCAAAGTCGCCCTACACGATCAAAGTAGCAAAACGAGCAATAAGGGCTGCATTGGACCTCCCATTAACTCAAGGAATCTTGGCTGAACGCTCTGAGTTTGTAGCACTCTTCGACACTGAAGATGCTTCAATAGGAGTCGAAGCATTTCTTTCGAAAAAGGAACCAGAATGGGTAGGCCGTTAATCAGCACGATGCTCAATAACGACTTATTCAATCACATCACATGTCGGAGAACAGGGTAATCGTATTGTCCGGTCCGCCCGGGTCTGGAAAGGCTGCTGTCGGCCATATGCTGGAAGAAAGAGGATGGAAGCTATTTTCATTGGGCGACGTAGTCCGCTCCGAAGTCGCTTCTAGGAATCTTGAGGCAACTCCTTCGAACATTGGGCTCGTCGCCCAAGATATGAGAGACGAGCTCGGTCCGGCGATAGTGATGGAACGACTACTGCCTGATATTGAGGCGGCTGTGGAACACAATCACGTAGTAATAGATGGCCTCAGGCAAATCGAGGAATTAGAACGTTTACAGTCATCCCAGCCAAGAATGATTGTGATTGCAGTCGATGCATCCGAATCACAAAGAAGAGAGAGGATCAATTCAAGGTTGAGGCCTGATGATGGCAATTTCGACGAAAGAGAAGCTAGAGAGTGGGGCTGGGGTCTTGAGATGGTGATGCAACTCGCCGATCTAACGATTAAAAATGATGGAAGAGAAGATGATTTCAAAGCGTCCATCGTTCATTCATTACATTCTATCGGAGTGGAGTAGTCAAGCTCTCCCTTCTGATCTCACAGCTTCCCAATCCTTCAGGAATTTCTCAAGACCTGCCTTTGTCAACTCATGCTCCATCAATTTGGTGAATATGCCATAGGGAATAGTCGCCGCGTGAGCACCGAGTTTTGCACACATTTCGACATGATGCACAGACCGTATCGAAGCTGCGAGGATTTTACACCCGGTTATGCCTTGATTTTTCCAAGTCTCTGAGATATCTTCTATCAGACTCAACCCATTACCCCCATTGTCATCGAGCCTCCCTAGGAAAGGGGACACATAGGAAGCACCTGCCTTAGAGGCTAGCAGGGCTTGAGCAACTGAAAAAACGAGTGTGACGTTTACACCTATCCCTTGATCTGTAAGAGCTCTGGTAGCCGACAGCCCTGCAGGCGTGCAAGGTATCTTTATGATCACATTTTCAGGCAATTTCGATTTGAGGTCGAGACCCTCACTCACCATCTCTGACGTTGATGTCCCAGTCACCTCTGCACTTATTGGGCCCGAACATATCATTGCTATGGAGCGAATCGTCTCCTCGAAATTACCCCCTGATCTTCTGATCAATGTCGGATTCGTTGTAACGCCATCAAGAACGCCCCAAGACGAAATTTCTTCGACTTCTTCAATCACTGCAGAATCTAAAATCAGCTCCATGAAACTCCCAAATCGGAATAATACCTCATTCTTTCGGAAACTAACATTATGGTTGCTTTACCTCCACGAATAAGAATTAAAAGATATCTTTATGATATAAAATTAATATCATAATGATATCATTATATACCCAACAAATCGACCAACTACCATGGCGGAGAAGCCCGAATCAATCAAGCTGAGTAAGAATGAACCAACTTATCGTGACATCGATGGATACGCGATAAACGGATTCCTAGGATTGCTAATGCATCTCGCACTCGGCCTGGCCAATCTCGTTCTTCCGCTTCTCTTGGGGCCATTATCAGTAATTATCCAAATAATCACCGTCCCTCTATGGTTCGTTATGTTCAACAGCTACGTGATAGTCAATCCGAACGAGGCAGTCGTAGCCCAATTCTTCGGGAAATACTCAGCCACATTGAAGAACGAGGGTTTCCAATTCTTCCTCAATCCGCTATACCAGAAGACAAAGATATCTCTTAGAATAAACAATTTTGAGTCGAACAAACTCAAGGTGAATGACGTCAATGCAAATCCAATAGACATAGCAGCGGTCGTCGTATGGAGAGTCTTCGACGCTGCTGAGGCGCTCTTCGAGGTTGAGAATTACGATCACTACGTGCAGATCCAGAGTGAAGCCGCTCTTCGTGAGATGGCAACGAAGTATCCCTACGATGCCATCGAAGAGAAGGATATCGGAGGAATCACTCTCTCAAGCCACCAAGATGCCGTGGCAGAAGAACTACTGATATCTGTCGAGGCAAGGCTTGCTCGGGCTGGAATAGAGGTCTTGGAGGCAAGGATAAGCTACCTCGCATACTCGACAGAAATTGCCCAGGCTATGCTGCGACGCCAGCAGGCTGCCGCAGTCGTCGCCGCACGCCGTGAGATAGTGGACGGTGCCGTTGGCATGGTCGAATTGGCCCTGGAGCAACTCAGTACGAAAGGTATCATCGAGCTCGATGAGGACAAGAAAGCCACGATGGTAAGCAATCTGCTCGTAGTCCTTTGCTCTGAGACTGATACGACACCGGTGGTCAATACTGGCACTTTGTATCAGTGAGTAGCGCTGTCGAAAACTGGTATTGAGAAATATGGGGGGGATAATCCTTGGACAAGAAGAAGATCCTACTCAGGTTAGATCCGTCCTTGCACGACAAACTCAAGATTTGGGCCAAGGACGATATGAGATCAATTAACTCACATATCGAATTCATATTGAGAAAGGCATTAGAGGAAAGCAGAAGATGAATTTCATCGAAAATCCAGAGACTTATTCAACGGCATTCAGGACAAGCCTGCCAGTTGCAACAATCACCTTCATGATGCTGTTTACCCCCCTCTCCGGTTGCCTCGATAACTCGGGGAACACATCTGATTTTTCCGAAAATCAAGATTCAGAAGGACCGTTGCGAATTAATCATATGCAGATGAAAGGTACTCACAATTCGTATCACATTGAGCCGCTTGTTTCTCCCACTCGAGAGTACATGTACACTCACGAGGAGCTCGATGTCCAGGCTTCCCAGCTCGGGGTCAGGCAGTTTGAGATTGATGTGTGGTGGGATATCAGGAACGGCCTCCGAGTATATCACAATCAGTACGACTCTGGCACTACTTGCCCTACTTTCGAAAACTGTATGAACACGCTTCTCGAATGGTCCGATGCCAATCCGAATCATCACACTGCTTTCATTTGGATAGAACCGAAAGACTGGCCAGAACAGAGCACAGGCATAACAACAACAGTGCAAATATCCGGAATCTTGGATGAGATAGAGTCGGAGATAGAACAATTCTGGCCTCGAAATAAGACGATAACTCCAGCAGATATCCAGGGGGACTATCCATTACTCAGTGACGCTCTGGCTAACGAGGGCTGGCCTTTGCTCGAGGATAGTCGTGGCAAGGCTATCTTCGTATTGCTTGCCACTGGCGGCATGAGAGAAATCTACCTTCAAGATCATTTTCCGACGGGCCGTATGTTTCCCATGTTCACCTCGCAAGACGACTTCCCTTCTCACGCACACGCGATATTCTCAATGACTGATCCAATCGGCGATGGAGATGAGATTGAGCGATTGGTCGACGAGGGTTATATTGTGCGTACGAGAGCAGATAGCGGTGGAGAGGAGGCTGACAACAACGACACATCTAGGCTGGAAGCAGCGTTATCCTCTGGAGCACACAGCATATCGACGGATTATCCCGCAAAAGTCGAATCAATCGACTATTGGGTCGAGATACCCGGGGGGACGCCTAGTAGATGCAACCCAGTTAGTGCACCTGTATGGTGCACTTCCGAGAACATCGAATATATCGATTAAACGATAACTGAGTCGCGACTCGCCGAGTATGAAGAAAGCATTCGCTTGATGATGAATCGAGGTGTTAATCTTGGATACGATCGTGAATATTGCAGGGTATCGATTCGTCGATCTCCCAGATAGGGACAACATCCGAGACCCCATGCTCGAAAAGTGCTTGAAACTCAATCTCAAAGGCTCCATACTTCTCAGTCAAAATGGAATCAACTTCTTTCTCGCAGGCACACAACTCTCAGTTGATGCCTTTCTTCAGTATCTGGAATTGGATGAGCGATTCATAGGGATAGATCTGAAAATAAGCTATACCGATTATCAACCATTCAGGAGGATGCTAGTCAAACGAAAGAAGGAGATCATATCATTGGGCCTGGATGATATCAGACCCTCTGATTTCACGGGTCCGCATATATCTCCAACCGAGTTCAAGCGCATGTTGGATGATGACGAAGATATTGTAGTCCTAGACACGAGAAACGATTATGAGACCCGAATAGGCTCATTCGAAGGCGCCATAGATCTGGATATCCAGTCTTTCAGAAATTTCCCCGAAGCCATAGAAACATTGCCTGAGGAGTATAAATCGAAGACATTCGTGATGTATTGCACGGGTGGAATTCGATGTGAGAAAGCTTCAGCCGTTATGTTGAATGCTGGTTTTGAAGACGTGCGCCAGTTGGATGGGGGAATACTCGCATATCTGGAAGAACACGGCGAATCGCATTGGAATGGTGATTGCTTCGTCTTTGATCAGAGAGTCGCCGTGGATCATAATCTCCGTGAGTCCAAAGTCGAAATGTGTTTCAAATGTCGAGAACCATTATCACTAGATCAGCAGCAATCCGCCGACTACATCGTTGGGGAGCATTGTCCTTACTGCATCACAAAATGATGCAACATCATACCCCCAGCAATCATTCAATGGGCTTTTGGATTGATTTGATTTCCAAGAATTCTTCCAAACCATGAACTCCAAGCTCTCGACCATTACCTGATTTTTTGTACCCTCCAAAGGGCGCACTGATATTGAACGGACCACCATTCACACTGACTTGACCAGTCCTCATCTTCTTGGCGAATGCGATGCCGCGATCGGTATCCTCTGACCAAACCCCTCCCGATAACCCATATTCTGAGTCATTCGCTAGGGAAAGAGCCTCATCCTCTGAGGAATAAGATGCAATACAAAGCACTGGTCCAAAAATTTCCTCTTTCCAGATTTTCATATCTGGTTCAACATTCATGAATGCCGTGGGCTTGACGAAATACCCAGATTCGAGTCCTTCGATTAGATCTGATCCACCAGCTACCAGAATAGCGCCCTCTTCAATACCGCTTCGTATGTAGCCAAGTACACTCTCTTGTTGGTTGGCCGATACCATCGGCCCGCATCTCGTTTTGGGATCCATGGGATCCCCCGGCTTATACCCGTCAACTCGCTCAGCTATGATTGGAATGATATCTTTCAAGATCGATTCTGGAACGATAAGTCGAGTTAGTGCGGAGCATGTCTGTCCAGAGTTTGCAAAGCATGCACCGATCGCGCTCTTCGCCGCTCTGATGCCGTTTCCATCTTCTAGGACGACGTTCGCACTCTTCCCTCCAAGTTCAAGCGTAACTCGTTTTACACTATCAGCCGCCGCTTTAGAAACTCTCACACCAGCAGCTGTAGACCCTGTAAATGAGACCATGTCTACTTCTGGATGAGATGCCAGATGCGACCCAACCGTGGACCCATACCCGCTTACCAGGTTGAAGACACCCTTCGGGAGACCTATTTCATCGAGCATCTCAGCAAGTATAAACGCATTAAGAGGAGCTTCTTTTGATGGTTTTAGGACCATCGTGCATCCTGCTGCAATAGCCGGAGCCACCTTGCCAATTATTTGGTGTAGTGGGAAATTCCACGGAGTGATGAATGCACAGACACCGATAGGCTCTCTGACTATTGTTGAGTTTCGTACTTCCTCCTCCCAATTGTACGACTCAAGCAATTTTGCATATGACCGCGTAACAACACGGGGAGTGCCAACCATGGCCATTTTCGAATATTCAATAGGTGTGCCAACTTCTTTTGTTATGAGTTCAGCCAATTCATTGGTACGGGCTTTGAAAGATTCTGAGAGGGAATTCAATACCCTGATTCTTTCTTCTATCGGAGAATTAGACCACTCTTCAAAAGCCTCTCTGGCAGCCAATACAGCTGTATCTGCATCCTCTAAAGTACCCTCTGGAACACTTCCAATTATATCTCCCGTTGCTGGATTCTCTACGGATATCCGGCCTTCCCCTTTGGATTCAGTCCAAGAGCCCCCGATGTACAACATGTCTCTGTGCATAATGGGCCCACACCCGACAGTCACTTATCACATTCATGGAGTTCATACGTGTTGCCTTCTGTGGCTCATCATGGTTCTCTCAGTAGACCGCCCGAGCCAAAGAACTGCTCTAGTTACTCTCTCAGAGTCTGCATCGAAGGATACATTTTCTTCTGGTACGATAGAACATCTGATCGATACAATAGACGGCCTAATCCAAGATGAAAACACTGATGCAGTGATACTCACGGGAACGGGGAGGTTTTTCTCTGCGGGTGGGCCAGTGGATAAGTTCGACGATGCGATTGACGATGGTTCGATTGGAGACGTGGTCGAGGCTATGACAGGGCATCTACACCCCCTACTCCTTCGCATAAGGACATCTTCTACGGTTTTTATAGGCGCGATTAACGGTGCTGCAGCAGGAGGTGGCCTAGGATTGGCACTCAGCATGGATTACAGGATATGTGTACCAAATGCGAAAATCGCTGCCTCGTTTTTCAGACTCGGACTATCTCCGGACGGGGGCACGACCTGGCTCCTTCCAAGATTGGTAGGGCAACAAGTGGCAAGGAAATTCTTCTTCGAGAACTCGGTATGGGACGGTTCGACAGCACAAGACAAAGGTGCTGTGGATGAGGTTGTCAATGAGGACGAACTCATTCAAAGATCAATACAAGTTGCTGATAGATGGGGCTCATGGTCTGAAGGTAGCAGGAGGGGCACCAAGCAACTTCTGGATGCTTCTTCAACAACTTTCTTTGAAACACAACTCGAATTTGAGCGTCAGTTGATGATCGCCTCTGCACTGACTCCAGATTTCAAAGAGGGAGTAAGGTCGTTTCTTGAGAAACGAGACCCGGATTTTAACCAATGATCATGTTTGTGGACCTCTTAATCGCAAGACGCCGACGATTATCGAGGAAATGCATGACAATGCTGCTAAATTAGCTAGGATAATCGAGGGGGACTCAACTAGAATACCATAGATTAGCCAGGCAACTAATGCTGTTGCTACTAGACCGAAAGTTGGTATCGATATCCCTTCATGTCTTTTCAAAACCCAGACTTCTTTGATCTGTGGTATCCATGCAATCACTCCAAGGATACCTGCGAACAGACCAATCAATTCAATCCACAGGGCGGCCATTTCATTCACCAGGCCCTGGTATCACTCTTCCTTCCATTCCACCTGAAACCTCAATCACCTGTCCAGAGATATGGCCGCTAGCCACATCTGAAAGGAGGAATGCCACTGCACCAGCAACATCCTCTGGAGATGCAAGCTTCTTCATCGACATCGTCCGCATTGCATTGCTGGCAATCTCCCGGTCGATACCTGACTCGATTTTTGAATCTGTGAGGGTCCAACCTGGAGCTACTGCATTTACTCTGATCGAAGTTCCTGAAACATCGTTTTTGAGGGTACGGAGAAGGCCACTCGTGATCGCGCCCTTCGCAGTTGCATAATCTGAGTGCCCCCTCTCTCCATGAACCCCTGCTGTTGACCCAATTAGCACAAGACTACCTTTGCCACTAGTTACGGCGCCCTTGAGAAAACCCTGCGCCGTCAAGACGGTAACTCCAAGATTCGACTCAAGTGTAGAATTCCATCGATCTTCAGAGATTTCCCATACGGGCATAGGTTCAGGGGGGTACATTCCCGCGTTGGCGACACAGCATTGCAACAATCCGATTTCCTCTTCTATTTGCCTGAACATTTTGTCTACATCATCCTTTTTTCTGAGGTCTGCATAGACAGCAATCCCATCTATTTCGCCAGCCAGACTTTCAGCCTCGGATCTTGAGGTGCGATAATGGACGATTACTTTGCTCCCCTGCCTTGCTAGATGCCGGCATATCGCTTGACCTATGCCACCCGCTCCACCAGTCACTAGAACGTTCATCCCTTCCAAAGTCATTAGAATCACATACCAAGATCGTCTCTATCTCTCTTCTCGCCCGTATCCCATTCGTAGATTCCTCGCCCAGTCTTTCTCCCAAGGTCCCCTATGTCAACGAGTCGATTCAGCAGAGGATGCGGACGATACGAGTCGTCTTCGAAAGATTCTGCTAAACCGTTTAGAATATCTCTTCGAACATCAAGACCAACAAGATCTGAAAGCTCCAGCGGGCCCATCGGATGACGATATCCGAGTTTCATGGCTGTATCAATATCTGATGCTGAAGCAACACCTTCTGCAAGCATTCTAATCGCCTCATTTCCAAGCACAACTCCAAGACGACTAGTTGCAAAACCAGGAACGTCGTTCACTACGATGGAAGATTTACCCATCTTATCAGCTGCATATTTTGCAATATCCAGCGTCCTCTCGGAGATCCCATCGTGACGTATAATCTCTACAAGTGGCATTAGGGGCACGGGATTGAAAAAGTGCATCCCAACAACCCTTTCCGGTCTCTGAGTCGATTTTGAGATTTCTTCCACACTTAGGCTGGAAGTGTTAGTCGCAAGAATGGTATCCTCCCTCGCCAAACGATCAAGAGATCTGAAAATATCACTTTTCAGATCCATTCTCTCCGGAACCGCTTCAATAACCAAATCACTTCTCATGGCAGCCTCTTCAAGGCTGGATGGAATAATATTCGTCCTCCACTCTTCAACCATATTTGCATCGGTTTTTCCTTTTTGAATGCCCTTTGCCCAGAACTCTTCGATACGAAGCATGCCCGCTTCAGCCCCTCCTGGCAGTGTATCGTGAAGCCGTACTTCCCAACCTATCTGGGAACAGACTTGAGCAATTCCAGCACCCATTGTGCCCGCGCCAATCACTCCAACTACGCGTATCAGACCGTCACCCATGTGCTTGCAACACCATGGCTAGGACTTCAGGCTTCTCGGCCATACTGTGCGATGGCCGCCTGAAACAGACGTTGACGAGGTACATCGTGCTCAAGGAAGCACGTGAAGGGTGCTAAATCCTTAATCAGCTCGATGGTTCCAACATATGCCCCATAGATGAATGGGTCAGCTTTCTGGGTATCTGGGATATCGAAGCCTAGTAGCTTCAACCCCTTTCTTGTGTCTTGATCCCATATCGTATATGTGTGGCTGGTGAAATGCAGATATGCCGATATCCTTCGAACGTCTTCTGTGATTATGTCATCTAGACTTTCTAACAGTAGGGTGTCTGGATATCTGATGGCTAGAAGAAAGAGTCTGAGCATCAAATCCTGATCCTGATTCAACCTTCTGTGTTCGAGCCCCATCCAATCATCGATCATATCGAGCATGTCGCTCGAGAGTGGCCTGTGAATCTTGTACAGGAGCTCTTCGTACATTTCTGGATTTGACTGGGAATCGTTGTGATATCTATCGAAGAGTTCTGGAACCCTTTCGAAGAACGGCAAGAGTAGGTCCCTGTCAACATTTAGGAGAGCATGAGTTTGCATAATTAATCACCTTCTCGAAGGGAGAGTTACTCCTTCGACTCACGGTACTGTATCCACTCTACGCCAGGAGCCATGTATTCTTCCATCAGTTTCCGCTCATCCTCGTCAGATGGCAGGACCCCTGCAAGATATTCAGCGTATTCTTCCTCAGTGCCCTCGAAATCTTCCCCCATTACAGTGTACAACTTTCCAGAATACTTCCCTATCCCCCGGTTGAACTTATCCGAGGGAAGGTAAAGTTCCGGATCACCCTCCGGCCGACCTTTGCTTATGCGAGCCATCTCAGATCTGATTTCGTCGAAGTACAGCCCACGGCTGGCTTCATTCAGATGGTCTCTATCAGCATCCTCATCAGATTCTCGCTCATCGTACCTGCCCTTTACCCCGTACACATACGCCCATTGCGCCGAAGTAGACTCATCCGTACCGAAGAGGTCAAGCCCTGTGCTGACCCACTTGTTGATATATTTCTGAAGGAATGTAGTCGGGATAACGCCTGCTTTGACTATTCTTCTCAGACCATTCGCCCCCGTTCCGAGGTGAAAGGACTCTTCCTTGAGCATCGGGCCCATTGATGCTGCCAGGGGTTGGAAAGAGCTAGTGGAAAGCATCTTCAGTTGATACTTCCCATCTCGATCGATAAAATGTGTAAAACAAAAGAAGTCGAGCCAGTGATCGATTGGAGCATTGAATGAACCCAGAAGCCTTGTTCCGTCCTGGGCATTTCTTTCCAGTAGTTTGGCCGCCTCACGAACTCCCTGTTCACCGAAGTAGGTGCAGAGAAGATAGGCCATCTGCCAACCATGACGCTGCTCCTCGCACATTATCCTGAGTGCAGATTTTCGATCATACTCAGTCGGCGCTGTGGCAAGAAGATGATTTTGCTGTTCCACAGAGGCAAACTCTGTGTCTCCTTGGACGCTAATCATTGAAATGATGGCGTCTCGGATGTTTTGCTGTGGTATCTGCATCCTACGACTCCACTTCGGCATTCCCTTAAAATCTCCAAATTCGATACTGTCTCCGGCTGAAATCCAATCGAATCTAATTTCAAATCGATAATCTCCAAGCCAAGCAGGATCGAATCCAATTCTATTTTGCCATTCATGGAACTCTTGTACCCAGCCTTCGAAGTTTGGGGAGTAGCCTTCGACGATTTCAGTCTTGCTCATGGCCGTCATGACCGCTAGGTCGTATTTCAAGTTCGGGCTTTTACCAGAAAATTTCGGATATCAAACAGAAAGAAACTATTGCCCAGTAAATTTGGGAGTCTTCTTGTCCACATACGCCGCTATACCTGCTTTCGCGTCGTCTGATTGGAAGAGGTCAGATTGCAGCTCACGTTCTAATGCTAGATGATATTCTAGTGGTATTTCAAGACCGCTCTGCACGCTTCTCTTGATATTCCCAATCGCCTTTGCTGCAGCGAACGGCAAGGAGAACTGACTCGCATAGTCTAGGACATCTTGACGGAACTCTTCCAGGCTCATACTGTCATACACATCATGTACAAGCGCCATGTCTTTTGCCTCTTCGAATTGGAATTTTCTCCCAGTGACCATAATTTCCATAGATTTTGCTTTTCCTACCAGCCGTGAGAGCCTAGCTGTACCACCAGTACCAGCCAAAACTCCGAGCGATACCTCTGGAAGACCTACTTGGAAATTTCCCTTACGGGCAATTCTGATGTCTGCTGCCATTGCGATTTCGAGCCCTCCTCCTACTGTGTGGCCGTTGAGTGCGGCAACAACGATCTTAGGTGTTTGTTCAAGCCGGCTCAATGTCTCGTTAGCATGGAGGCAGAAGAAGTACTTGTAGCGGGGAGTAAGCCGATTGAGATATTTTATGCTAGCACCAGCAGAGAAGAATTTATCTCCGTGACCTGTTATCAAAATCACACTTACCTCATCATCGAAACGTGCGCTCAATATGGCATCATCTATGTCGTGCCACATTTCCCTGGTGTATGTATTGACTGCGGTTTTCCCCTCTTCAAGAGGCGCGCCATCAGAGTCTGATATCAATTCTATAATGGCAATACCATTGTCAGTCACGCCATAGTTGACGAGTCTATTCTTCATCGGGGTAAGTTCGGGCCATTCAGCCATGCATCGTCGGCCTCAAACGCCCATATCAACCAAGCGATTAACGAATTTAAACGTCGAGAGGTCACTGATCAGAACTGCTGAAAGAAGTCTTAGCACCTTTCTTTTGTGTCTTTTTCCATTGTTCTGATACTCCTATGGCCTCAGTGCTCGGCTCCCATATGTCCCTCTTAAGCGCCTTTCGAAAAGGCATACGGAGATGCCGACGCCCGTCTGAAGATGCCCCCCTCCTCAACATTGCCAAACGAGCCACGGGCCAGACCATTTTTCTCAACAGACCTGGTTCGTAAATCCGCCTCATGAATCGTAACCCGTCTCCTGAGCGCTTCTGATCCCTCATCCAGTATCTTGCTACCGCCTTGAATCCCCTATCGCCCATTCTGTTCATCAAGAATCGATTAGTCGCACTTGCCTTAACCAATGGGAGAAGACGTCTACGAACTTCCTCTTCATAATCCACCTCCCCCATGATTGATTTCGCTGCCAGTACCCCGCTAGTTATCGCATATCGCATTCCGAAGCCCCACATGAAGTCCTGAAGTCCGCCTGCTTCGCCGACGTAATGGCGACCATCAACGATGTAACGATCCGGAATTGAGAAATCTCCCTTCCCGCCGACTCGCTTGATGGGTATTCTATCTAACTTGTAATTACGATCATACCATGCTATGGTCTCGTCAAGGAAGCGCCCACTCTTACGCTGTTTCCTCCACAGGCATGTGCAAATCAACCCAATACCATCTATGATTATCATGTAGCTGTAGGCTCCTGGAGCAAGTTTGTCATTGAGCTGAAATGTTACATGATTCTCGTGCTCGGTCTTGAATATCTCTCCGAATGCCACTGCACTCGATTGCTTTGGCCCAGCGGCTATTATGTTGCATTCCAGGGGATCTTTCTTGACTCCATAGTGTATTTCAGCACCAGCCGATTTTGCCATCTCTTTGAATCCTTGATCTATACAATGCTTAGCAGTTCCCCGCTCCACTACTCTGAATGCAATACCGTCCGTGATTGGATTTGTTATCATATCATCTGGGTGGACCAAGTCAACTATGCTGAATGGATCTGATTTGAAGGCCTCAGGATCAAGTCCCCAATCGCGCATCTCATCAAAGAAGTCGTTTTGAGAAGTCCAATTTTCAATCCCTTGGAAGTCGCCATCAAAACGAGCTCCGCTATCCTTTCGTATCTCGTGGACATGAACCTCTCTTCCTGCTTTGGCAAGAATAGTCGCAGCTGCAAGGCCGGAAAGACCGGCCCCGAGTATGTCCACTCTTTCGCCCACGTTATCCCACCTCGTCCGGTGGAGATAGCCCTATCCCTCAGATTCTTGCCCGCCAGTCATGGTCGTCGAGGTTATCGTCACGGAGAGTCCACTCGATCCTTCTAATTTGATGACCATGATTAATTCTGATGGTGCTGGAGCAGTTGCCTCTTTCATAGGTCTTGTTCGAGATAGCCATGGCGATGAAGAAGTAATGGGGCTCGAGTTTGAGGCATGGGGAAGCCGACTTCCCTCAGTCTTGGAGGAAATCGGAAACAAGGCTCTTGAAGAACAGAATCTAAAATCAATAGTTATCGCACACAGAATCGGCTATGTTGAACCAGGCGAAACAATCGTCTGCATACATGCATCAGCGATTCATCGAGCTCAGGCTTTCGCTGCTTGTAGTTGGACTATCGATGAATTAAAGCGTCAGGCTCCAATATGGAAGAAGGAGATCCGTTCAAGTGGCGAATATTGGATAGAGGGGCTTGGTTGAGACCTGTCCGAGCGCCTAAGTACCCCCATGCGGAGAGACAGGCATGCCCAATAACCCGTCAGTCATCGATATCAGTTCAAAAAAACCGATGTTCCGCCGAGCAATAGCAACAGGAGTTCTAGCGGTCCCGCCACAGGTATTGGAAATAGCATTGGAGGGCATGACATCCAAAGGAGACCTCAGAACGTCTTCGACAATTGCTGCCATTATGGCGGTGAAGAATACACCCACATCTCTTCCGCATTGCCACCCCATCCCGATAGACAGCTGTACTGTAGATTGGGAAGACGATGATCTTGGTTTGAGATGTACTGTTACTGTATCCGCCACGGCAAAGACGGGGGTCGAAATGGAGGCTTTGTGCGGTGTATCAGCAGGATTACTTTGCGCCCTCGACATGTTAAAACCAATTCTCAAGGACTCAGATGGCCAATATCCAGGGACCTCAATCGAAGGAATACGGGTGCTATCGAAGCACAAGCATCCTGCGTAGGATTGATTGCTGTCCCCCTCTACAACCGGTTGTGCCAGTTCGCGATTTGACAGAGGATTTCCTTCGCGCCACATCTTCAGCTGCAGCTGCAGCCTACGGCTGGATAGGAAAAGGAGACGGAAAAGCCGCTGATGGAGCGGCTGTAGAGGCAATGCGTGATGTCTTCGATACAATCCCATTCGATGGTAGAGTCGCTATTGGAGAGGGAGAGAGAGATGATGCACCTATGCTTTGGATTGGTGAGCCACTAGGTTCTAGTCAAGGATTAGAGAATGCTCAGATGATAGACATAGCAGTAGACCCTCTTGAATGTACCAATCATGTTGCAAATGACATGCCCAATGCCATGGCTGTTCTGGCCGCAGCCCCAAGAGGCGCTTTACTCCACGCCCCTGACTGCTATATGGACAAGATCGCAGGGCCTTCGATACTGAAAGGTGAGATAAGCCTGGAAGGATCTACACAATACAATTTAGAAGCTACAAGCCACGTACTTGACCGCCCAATATCTGATTTGACAGTGGTAGTTATGGATCGCCCTCGACATACAGATTTGATATCAAGAATAGAAGGAATAGGGGCCAATGTCCGGTTGATTGGTGACGGAGATATAGCAGCGGCGCTCGATGCAGCAGACCCTGACTCCAATACCGACCTTCTGATGGGTATAGGGGCAGCACCTGAGGGGGTAATCACCGCTACAGCACTCCGCGGACTGGATGCCCCTTTCGAAGGACGACTTGTAACCACAACAGAAGACCATCAAGAGAGAGCATTGAAGATGGTTGGAGAACGAATCGACGATATTTGGGATCGAGATGAACTCTGCTCTTCTAGCGATGCAGTATACATCGGATCAGGAGTTTGCGCTGGAAGGGTCCCCGGAGTGCGTAAGAATCCAGAAGGCAATATGATTGTAACTTCAGAGATCATCGATGTCAAATCATCAACCAGATCAATCGTAGAAAGTATTCTGTGACGTAGATCTTCAAGGCGATGCCTTCATTGCCATGCTTCTTGTAGCCGTTCTGTAGAATATGTCGTCCCAGTCATTGGAACAAATCGCACAAAACCTAGTCGCACCCGGTAAAGGCATCCTAGCAGCCGATGAAAGCAATGGTACAATGTCGAAACGATTGGAGGCGGTGAATGTGGAACCTAGCGAGCACACTCGCAGGGCATATAGATCAGCTATGTTTTCATCAGAAGGAATCGAGGAGTACATTTCAGGAGTGATACTTTTTGATGAGACAATACGGCAGAAAATGGACGACGGTACTCCGATTCCTGATTATCTGATTTCTAAGGGAATTATTCCAGGGATAAAGGTGGATACGGGGGCAAAGCCACTTTCATGGCATGAAGGGGAGACTGTCACCGAGGGTCTTGATGGATTGAGGGGCCGATGCGAAGAATACTATCGCATGGGAGCAAGATTTGCCAAGTGGAGAGCCGTCATCAAGATATCAGGAGATCTTCCAAGTGACGCTGCAATCTCAGTAAATGCACACGCCCTTGCAAGATA